>OBKS01000266.1_pt1 | contig 57158 bp, 52 predicted proteins | sample 1517381 | NCBI WGS metagenome assembly OBKS01 (sample SAMN04571686, study PRJEB22368) | human gut metagenome | biome: human gut; material: stool | host: Homo sapiens | place: Luxembourg | collected 2012-08-03 | reverse complement strand
TAGGGCTTACTCGGGACTTGCACCCGTTAGATAATGCTCATGCCGAGCGTACAAATGAAAGGGATTTAATATATGAGCCTATTACAAAATATAATAAGTCCCTTTTTAAAAGGAGGTCTCTAAATCAGATTTCTAAAAAAAGTCCTCTTAAAAAAGCCCCCTTAAGAAACAGCCTCTTAAAAATAGGTCTCTAAATAAACACAAAGAGCCAATTGGTCGTATTTCCATAACTAAAATACGACCAATTGGCTTTGCCCTTAATAAATATATCATTTATTTGGCACAAGAGCTAAATTGGCTCAATTTGTCCCCAAATTTCACTCTTACTTAGCGATGTGATCCAGGCGATACTGACGTGGAGTAACACCCAGACGCTTGTAGAAATTAGAGTAGAAACTCTGGCGAGTGCTGAAACCAGCCATCTCTGCAATATCCTCGATGGTCATATTCAGATAGCGCTTGTCTGTCAAAAGTGACATTGCATCATTCACACGGTAATCATTTACCAACTCTGGATAGTTCTTGTGGAAACGAGTAGCACAAACAGCAGATACATATCTTGAATTGGTATGCAAATCCTCTGCCAACTTACATGTATTATATTCCTTATCCTTGTATTTACCTTCAGTAACTACAATTCTCAAAATCTCATCACGTAAGCGGTCTTTAGTCTCTTCACTCAGAAGCGTTTGGTAGCGCGCATTCTTTTCTTTCTTTGGGGTAATATTATACTTAGCCATAATGTTATGTTGTTAATATCATAAAATTTGTTTGTTTCTTTCGCAAAGATAGTCTTTTTTCGCTAAACATCCAAATTTTTTTTACTCTTTTTTGAAATTTAAGTCAAATAAATTGCTTATATGAAAGAAATTGAGTAATTTTGCAGAAAATACGAGCCATATTATGGCTTGTTGAACATCTAAAAACATATCTATGATGCATGATATACAACATGTGATTACTCAGATATCATCTAAGTATTACCCAATCCTACATGTGTATTGATTGATAATTAATAGATATATATAATATGTGTAACAACTACTAAATTTGGCAGAATGAAACAGATTAAGCGTTTTTTCAAGATATATCTCATATTGGTAGTGCTGTTTGTGCTGCAGAAGCCATTGTTCATGCTTCTCACTCATGCATCAGCAGCCCAGCCTTTGGAAGATTCATTCTGTACTATGCTGGCCGTCATCTGGCACGGTTTGCAGCTGGACCTCTCAATGGCGGGATACCTTACGGCCATTCCTGCCCTGCTGCTTCTTGCCTCTATCTGGATCAAGGAAGAAATCATACGTCCTGTATTCTCCATCTATTTCGGCATCATTGCTGTGTTTATGAGTTTCTGCTTCGTGCTCAACATTGCCCTGTATCCCTATTGGAATTTTCCTTTGGACAGTACTCCGCTCTTCTATTTCTTCACATCGCCTGCCGATGCCTTTGCCAGTACAAGTATCTGGGTGGACCTGTTAGGATTCATCTGTCTGATACTCTGCGCTGTAGCCATCTGGTTCGTACTCTCGCTGACCATCAGAGAAAAGAAAAAGCGAAGATATGGCTCTTACTGCCGTCCATATGGTGTATCAAGTGATTTTGACAGATACCGTGGGCGCACTTCCATCATCATGTTGCTCCTTACAGGCCTGCTATTCCTTCCCATCAGAGGAGGTGTAACGGTTTCTACCGCCAATACCGGCAAAGTATATTTCAGCCAGAACAGTTACGTAAACCATTCAGCAGTGAATCCGATGTTCAGTCTGATGGAGTCTCTTGCCCATCAGGAGAATTTCGCCGAGCAGTATCGCTTTATGGACGAGAAGGAAGCAAATAAGATTTTCGCCACCATGACCAGTCAAAGCGATGAAAATACCTATCCGCTGCTCAAGCCAGAGGCTATGGGGGGAACACCCGATATACTTCTCGTGATTATGGAAAGCTTCGCCAGCGACCTCATGCCATCTATGGGAACACAGAAGGATGTGGCTGTACAACTGGACTCGATAGCCCACCAGAGCATCCTCTTCACACGATTCTATGCCAACAGTTTCCGCACCGACAGAGGACTGGTTTCCATTCTGAGCGGTTATCCGGCACAGCCTACTACCAGCATCATGAGGTATCCTGCCAAGACAGCCCATCTGCCTTCCATCGCCAGATCATTGGTCAACCAGCGGCATTATCAGACCTCCTATTATTATGGAGGAGATGTAGATTTCGCCAACCAGCGTTCCTACCTGATATCACAGGGATTTCAGAAGATTATCTCGGATGCAGATTTCCCAATAGAAGAAAAACTCAGCAAATGGGGCGTTCACGACCATCTGGTAGCCAACAGAATGATGGATGACATCCGAAAGGAACAGAACGGAGCACCGAGATTCAGGGTTTTCCAGACCTCCAGCAGTCATGAGCCTTTCGAGGTGCCTTACCACAGACTGAAAGACCAGCGTCTCAATGCCTTCGCTTATACAGACAGTGTGGTGGGAAGCATTATACGGCAATATAGCAAACTGCCACGCTGGAAGAACACTATCGTGATTTTGGTGCCAGACCATGTGGGAGCCTATAAAGAGCATCTGGACAATTTCGACCGAAGCCGCTATCAGATACCGCTCATCATAGCCGGTGGCGCCATCGCCAAACCGTTGAAGATCAATTTGATAGGAACCCAGCACGACATTGCAGCTACACTCTTAGGACAGTTGGGCATCAAGCACGATGACTTCCTGTTCTCCAAGAATATGCTGAGCGAAGCAACACCGAAATTTGCATTCTTCACTGTGCCGGATGCCTTTGGAGTTGTCACGGAAGAAAACTCAATCATCTATGATAACAAGGCAGGGAAAACTGTATATGACAAGGGTAAGAAAGGCTATAACCTGAAACGGGGGCAGGCCTACCTGCAGAAACTTTACGATGACATCAGTAAAAAATAAAACTTAAACATGGACGGAATCATTAATTATCTGAATCAAATAGACACAAATATATTCCTGTATTTCAATGGTCTCCACAACCATTATTGGGATTACTTCATGACCATGTATTCTGACAGATTTGTCTGGATACCATTCTACGCAAGCTTCCTGTATGTGATGCTGCGCAATTTCCATATCAAGGAAACAGTTACCTGTCTGCTGGTCATCGTGGCCATTATATTCATCTGCGACCAGACTGCCTCTACCCTCCTCAAACCGATGGTAGAGCGCATGCGACCAAGCAACCCCGACAATCCGATTTCGCCGATGGTACATGTCGTGTTCGGGTATCGCGGAGGCAGATATGGATTCCCATCCTCTCATTCTGCTAATGCCTGGAGCATGGCATTCTTTGCTATGTTCCTGGTGAAGCGCACCAAGCTGACGATATTCCTCACCATCTGGGCGCTGCTGATGAGCTACTCCCGCATCTATCTCGGAGTGCATTATCCAGGCGACCTGTTCGTAGGTATGATTATCGGACTGATTACGGCTACGGCTTCATACTATGCCTTCCGACATTTCGCAAGAAACTATACAGATAAGTTTAAACCGAGTGGTATGAAACTCAGATATCAGAGATATCCGATATACACAGGACTTCTTTCCATTTGGGTGATGCTGATGGCTAGTGGAATCTTAGCTTACATCAATTAAGGCAGATCTGAAAGAAAAGGACCAGCTGAAATAGAAGTTAAATTTAAGCAACAATAATTTAGTAACACAAAATCTTTAACGTATGAAAAAGTCAATTATGATGGCCCTCTGCATGGCAATGTTGGTTTTCGCAGCATCTTGCGGCAACAAAAAGGCAGAAACAACAGCTGAACCTGCTAAAGTAGAAGTAGAAGTAATCACAGACTCTGCATTCCAGCAGAAGGCTGCAGGTGACTATACAAGTCTTGACCAGAAGACAGTCATCACTTTGAACAGCGACTTTACTGTTACCACCAAGAACTACAAGAAGAACTACTACAAGTGGGAGTTCATGGTACAGCCACAGGGTTCTGAAGCAAACATCATGCTCGCAAGCAAGGGTATGGATACAGATATCAAGGATCAGGCAATCATCGATGTAGAGGAAGGCAAGATCGTAGTTAACAACGAGACATTCCGCAAGGCTGCCAAGTAATTTAAAAAGAAATAGCCTATGATTGTTTTTCCATGTGCCAAGATCAACCTTGGCTTGAACATCGTAAGCAAAAGAGAGGATGGTTACCATAATCTGGAAACCGTCTTCTATCCCATCCCACTGTATGATGCATTGGAAATCAAATACATGGATGAGAAATTTCCGAGCGATACCGCCTGCGACCTGAAGGTGACAGGCAATGTTGTGGATTGTGACGAGCAGAAAAATCTGGTGGTAAAGGCTTACCATATTCTGGCAGCCGACTATCAGTTGCCACGCATCCATACCCATCTCTACAAGAATATCCCTTCTCAAGCCGGTCTTGGCGGCGGTTCTTCGGATGCAGCCTTCATGATCAGACTTCTCGATGAGCGTTTCCGTCTCAACATCGGTAATCCAGAAATGGAACGTTATGCAGCCCGACTGGGTGCCGACTGTGCTTTCTTCATCGAAGCAGAACCTGCTTATGCGGAGGGTATCGGAGATGTGCTGATGCCTGCAGATGGTCCTGATGGCAATCTGCAAGGATACTGTCTTTGTGTCGTAAAACCCGACGTCGCTGTAAGTACCAAGGAAGCTTACAGTGCCATCACCCCGAAGAAACCAGCCAAGAGCTGCCGTGATATCGTGCGTCAACCGATAGAAACCTGGAAAGAAGAACTTGTCAATGATTTCGAGGAACCTATCTTCAAGATGCATCCGGAGCTGGCAGCCATCAAGCAAAAACTTTACGACCAAGGTGCAGCCTACGCCTCCATGAGCGGTAGCGGAAGTGCCCTCTATGGCATCTTCAAAGAAGAGCCAAAGGGAATCGAAGAACAGTTTGACGGCATGTTCTGCGAAGTGATGAAACTATAGCAGAAAGCCGTAATCAGATCAGTAAAGAAACTCTAAAAGGAAATAAACATGAATGAAGAAACTCATCAGAAGCTGATGAAGATTAAGCGAAGTTTTCGCCTCTTAATGAGTGGTCCTACCTCTCAGTCGATGACCCAGAAAGGCTTAGGCTATAAGATCAACTGGGGCGTACCTTTCATAGAACTGAAGAAGATGGCCTTGGAATATGGCAAGGATTATGAACTGGCCATTGAACTCTGGAAGGAAGACATCCGTGAATGCAAGATTCTTGCCACCCTCATCATGCCGGCAGAGAAGATGCTGCCAGAGATAACAGATATTTGGATGGAACAGGTCAAGAGTCAGGAAATGGCAGAGATGCTGGCATTCAATCTTCTGCAGTATGTGGATTATGCTCCTGCCATTGCCTATGAATGGATTGCCACAGACAAGACGCTTTATGAGATAGCTGGATTCCAACTATTGGCAAGGCTTTTTGCCAACGGACAGGAAGTCAACGAGAGAGGCATCAATGAGTTTCTCGACCAGGCTACAGTTGCCTTGCAAGGTGACAATATGGGTATCAAGCATGCTGCTGCCAACTGTGTATTGCGCTTTGCCGACCTCGGTGAAGAATACGAGAAGATTGCTCGCGCTGCCCTGAAGGGGATTTTTGAATTATAAACTTAATTCCAAAGAAGAAAAAGAAATTTCCTTCCTTTAGATAAAAAAAATCCTTTGGGATTAAGAAAAAGAAATTCCTTTCTTTAGATTTATTAAAAAAAACTTTGGAATCAAGAAAAAGAAATCCCCTTCTTGGATTGAGAAAAGAAATCCCCCGCTCCACAAAAATCACTTGATTCTGATGAAGCGGGGGATTTTTATATCGTACTATGAAAATAGAATGTTCATCACATTGCAGATTTAATTCTTTTTCCCTTTTCTTTTCAGTTCCAGTTTTGGAATCTTCACTTTCTGTCCTGTTTTTATCTCAGAACATCCGTTAATGGCCTGCATATAGCATTCCATGCCAGGGCCCAAATAGAGTTTACTCAATCCAGCTAAAGTCTGACCACTCTTAGCCGTCACGGTTTTTTCTACGCCCACAATACGATAAGCACCCGTTCTGATGCGAGGATCGTTGAGATACTCAGAAGCCTTTTCAGCCATCTTCACGGCATTATTAGCTTGTGCCATCCGGATGCTGTCCTGCTTGGCCTTTTTCTTCATAGCCAACTGAGCATGGTCTGCCTGCGCATTGTTTGCCTGAGCACCATTAGCCAGAACGTTCTCTGCGTCAGTTTTATCATCCGAGGAAGCAACAGACTTCGCTGTATCCACAGGAGCAACTACCTTTGGCTTAGGTTTTGGTTGAGGCTGAGGTTTGATAGCCTTCAACTGCATCTCCATCTGCTCTTGTCGAGCCTGCATTCTGCCGTAAATAAAGGCAAACCAGCATAGGCCACCCAACAGAGCAACAAAGACCACAGATACCAAGGCGACCACATATTTTGGTATCACGAGATGGTGATGGTCTGAAGCATAAGCTTCGTCTTCATCGAGTGTCTCGTCATATTCTGGCTGCTTCTTGTTCTCCACATTCGATTGCGAAACGACAACCTTCGCCTCTGCAGGCGTTTTCTCAACGTGGGCTTCTGCTGCTTTGGGGACTTCTGCCTCTTCTTTAACTTTAGCTTCTTCCACCCTTTCTTCTGCTTCAGATTCATTTTCCTTCAAATGAGAAATCAGCATTCCAACTTCTTCCGGAATACCGTTTTCTTCAGTCTTAGAAATAGTATCATCTGAAGTTTGAGAGATATTATCTTCGGAAGTCTCAGAAATATCATCTTCTGATATCTCAGCGTTTTTCAATTCTGAAGACAAAGCAACCGTTTCTTCTGAAATCGGAGTATTTACTTTCTGAGACAGTTCATCCTTCTGTCCACCTTCCTGAGACTGCAACTCTGCATTCAACAGACTCTCTTGAGACTTCTTTGCCTCCTGAGACAGATTTTCATTCAGTTCAACCTCCTGAGAATGCTCTTCCTCCTGAGACAGTTCTTCTTTCTGAGGCTGTTCCGCATTCTGCTCCTCTTGAACTACCTCTTCATCATGGCATTCCTGTTCTTTCTGAAGCCGTAGTTCCTCCTCTTCCCTTTCCATATTGGCGAATTTCTCGTCAATATCAGAGAAATCAACACCATCATTCACCACAACAGTTTCGAATTGGGCAAAAGGTTTGTTGATGATTTCCTTCATGATATTATCCGGAGTAAAAGAAATCTTATCGCGCCCCTCTATCAGGATTCGCTCACCGGTATTGACATCCACGCTCTCCCTATCTTTCACGGAAGTAATCTTGAAGGTACCCAGCCACTTCATCTTGAGCAACTTATCCTCCTGGATGCCGGCACCGGCAACCTCAAACATGGTGGCAATAAAGCGCTCCGCCTCAGCCTGGGTAAGTCCACGCTTGCTGGCAACAGCCTTAGCCAAAACAGACAAACTCGACTTATTCATCTTCCTCCCCTCCATTATTTATTTTTTCCTTGACGGAAGCAACAGGTCGGAATCCGAGCACAAGTTTCGGCGGAACCAGCTGGCGCTTCTTCGTGAGCGGATTGACCACCACGCGCTCCAGTCGTTTCTTCACCTCAAAGGTGCCGAAATCAGGAATCGTCACCTGTTCGCCCTCTTCAAACTGAGCAATCATCGCATCAATCACCTTTCTCACCAGGCGTTGAGTATCTTCCTGTGAGAATCCGGTTTTGCGAGCCAGTTCAGCTATGTATTGTTTATTGTTCATCTTATATCAATCTCCATAAAGGTTCTTAGACCAATTCTCCATACAGATCAAACTCTTCACTTGAAGTAATCTTCACGTCATAGAAGTTACCCACTCTCAGTCGCTTGGTGGCAGGAATCAGCACCTCTGGATCCACCTCAGGAGAGCAGAATTCCGTTCTACCGATATAATAGTCGCCTTCCTTGCGATCGATGATGACCTTGAGCACCTTGCCCACCTTTTCAGCTTCCACTTCAGCACTGATATCCTGCTGAAGCGCCATCAACTGGTCCAGTCTGCTCTGCTTCACTTCCTCCGGAACATCATCTTCATAATGCTTGGCACTGTAGGTACCTTCCTCCTCCGAATAAGCGAAAGCACCCATGCGCTCAAACTTCGCCCATTTCACGAACTCCATCAGTTCCTGGAAATCCTCCTCTGTTTCTCCTGGGAAACCGACGAGCAGTGTGGTTCGGATATGAATTCCCGGCACCTTTTCTCTGATAGCCTGAATCAGTTCCATCGTCTCCTTCTTGGTCACATGGCGATGCATACGGTCGAGCATGTGATCACTGATATGCTGCAGTGCGATATCGAGATACTTGCAGACATTTGGCTTTTCGCGCATCACATCAAGCAAGTCCATCGGGAACTGGTTTGGATAAGCATAATGCAGGCGAATCCACTTGACACCAGGGATATCAGCCATGTCGGAAATCAGATCAGTGATATGATGCTTACCATCGATATCAAGCCCATAATAGGTAAGTTCCTGGGCGATAATCTGAAATTCCTTCACGCCATCCGCTACCATTTCGTGAACTTCCTGCAGGATTTCCTCCTTCGGGCGGCTCACGTGCTTGCCGGTAATAATCGGAATAGCGCAATAGGCACAATGACGGTCGCATCCTTCGGAAATCTTCACGTAAGCATAGTGGCGAGGTGTGGTGAGATGGCGACGACCATTACAAGCAGGCACCTCTGCCTTTCCCAGTTCACTGAGAAGAAGTTTGTAGTTATACTTTCCGTAAAACTTATCAACTTCAGGAATTTCAGCTTCCAGTTCTTTCTGATAACGCTGTGAGAGACAACCCATTACATAGAGTTTCCTAACTTTACCTTCTTGCTTGCGCTGCACAAATTCCAGAATCGTATCGATGCTTTCCTGTTTGGCATCCCCGATGAATCCGCAAGTATTGATGACTGCTATTTCACCTTGAGGACGTTTGGAGTCATGTACACAGTGATAGCCGTTTGCCTCAAACTGCTTCATCAGCAACTCGCTGTCCACCAGGTTTTTGGAGCAGCCCATTGTAATTATATCGATTTCGTTCTTTTTCACGTTTTCTTAATCTACCGTTTTATTTCTAAATTATGAAATCCTTTAAGCCGTCTTTCGAAAAAGAGGACCTTAATTCCGTTTATCATAGAGAGAAGAAAGACAGCCTCATCTTCGTATATCGCAGAAAAAGTCCTTATTATCAGAGAGAGAGGACTTAGTCTTTCTTGAAGAGAGAATCTACGAACTCTTTCTTGTTGAAGAGCTGCATATCCTCCATTCCCTCACCCAGTCCGATGTACTTCACAGGCACCTTCAACTGATCTGAGATACCGATTACCACACCACCTTTGGCAGTACCATCAAGTTTGGTAATAGCCAAGGAAGTTATGTTTGTAACAGCAGCAAACTGCTTAGCCTGCTCAAAAGCATTCTGTCCGGTACTACCATCGAGCACGAGCATCACCTCATCAGGAGCCTCAGGCAAAACCTTCTTCATGACATCCTTGATTTTCTTGAGTTCATTCATCAGTCCCACCTTGTTGTGCAGTCGTCCGGCAGTATCAATCAGCACCACGTCGGCACCATTAGCCTTAGCACTCTGGAGGGTATCGAAGGCAACAGAAGCTGGATCAGATCCCATCTGCTGCTTCACCACAGGCACCCCAACTCTCTCTCCCCAGATGCTGATCTGCTCAACTGCTGCTGCACGGAAGGTATCAGCGGCACCGAGATAAACCTTTTTGCCAGCCTTCTTAAACTGGTAAGCCAACTTGCCGATGGTAGTAGTTTTACCCACACCATTCACACCGACAACGAGAATGACATAAGGTTTGTGATCGGAAGGCAAATCCCAATCGTCATTATCATCAGAATGATTTTCAGAGAGCAGATTAGCGATTTCCTCGCGGAGGATTCTGTCAAGTTCAGAGGTAGAAACGTACTTATCACGAGCAACTCTCTCTTCGATGCGGCGGATGATTTTCACCGTAGTCTCCACACCGACATCAGAGGTAATCAAAACCTCCTCCAGATCGTCGAGTACATCATCATCAACGGTTGATTTACCTGCTACAGCACGTGCCAACTTACTGAATACACTCTCCTTGGTTTTCTCGAGTCCTTTGTCGAGAGTTTCCTTTTTCTTATTATTAAAAAAACCGAATAATCCCATAAGATATAATATTTTCTGCAAAGATAATAGAAAAAGCTAACAACACCAAATTATATTGCAACTTTTTCATAGAAATAAGAAACAAATGAGAAAGATTAAAGAAATGACAAATGAGAAGAAAAGAAAAGGTCGCAACTCGGTAGAGTTACGACCCATGAATATATTAAGTACTAAATGATTAGTCCTTGAAGAAATCCTTAACAGCCTCGTTAGGTACCATCTTCTCATCGAAAACGTAAGCACCAGTCTTAGGGCTCTTAACCATCTTGATAACCTTTGTATATGCGCGACCATCCATGTTACCTTCGTGGAGGGTAGCGACCGCTTTCTTTGCCATAGTCTATTTAATTGATAAAATTGTTTATAAACTTGTAAGCGAACTTACTTAATCTCCTTGTGAAGAGTCATCTTCTTAAGGATTGGGTTGTACTTCATCAACTCAAGACGCTCAGGAGTGTTCTTACGATTCTTTGTAGTCACGTAACGGCTTGTACCTGGCATACCACTGTTCTTATGCTCAGTGCACTCGAGGATAACTTGTACTCTATTACCTTTTGCTTTCTTTGCCATGATATTTATTCTCCTATTACTTTAATGTCTTTCCAATCTACGTAACCCTTAGACACAGCCTGCTTCAGGGCAGCGTCAAGACCTACCTTGTTAATGAGACGAAGACCAGCAGCGCTGATCTTAAGGCTAATCCAGCACTCTTCTTCTACATAGTAGAATTTCTTGCTGAAGAGGTTAACGTCAAAGCTTCTCTTTGTACGGTGCTTTGAGTGAGACACATTGCAACCTAACTGTGCCTTCTTACCTGTAATTTGACAAATCTTAGACATTTCTATCTTTAATTTTCTAATTCGTTAATTGATACCTATTCCAAACAGAGTGCAAAATTACAAATAATTCTCGTATATACAAAATATTCCTTAGCAGAAACTCAACTTTTAAGTTTTTTTTGCTTTTATCTTCCCCTTTTCGCCTCGATTCCCCATTTTTCACTTCAACATAAAAGAAAAAGAAGTTGCGTCACAGGTCGTCCAAATTGCTATTTTATTCATCGGATGACACGGAATTTATTCGGAGGGTTCTTGCTGCAACGATTACTCACGGATTGGCGCAGAGGCGACCTATTCGGTCATTACAGATACCCTCTGAGAATGGAAAATATCCCACGAAGAAAAATCTGTGTAATCTGTGAAATCTGTGGGACAAAAAAACTTCCACGAAGAAAAATCTGCGTCATCTGCGAAATCTGCGTGACACAAAACAATAAAGGAATTCTTCGGCCAGCCATTGGCCAGCGGCCAAATATCCGCGAAAATCCGTGAGTAATCCGATAAGCAAGAATGCCTCCGATTCCTCCGTAAAATCCGAGGAAACAAAACTTTGAAGAAATGAAAAAGAGGAAGTGCCATGAACTTATGACACACCCTCTAATATTTTCTAATATCTTGATAAAAGAACTTTATCGTCCTGCAAATCCTGACAAAAGAAAAAGAACTTAATCCTTCTGCAAATCCTGACAGAAGAAGAGCTTAATCTTTCTTCAAATCCTCTTCGTGCTCCTTGAGAAAGGCGAACATAGACTTCAACGCAGTATTAGTAGCGATGGCGAGATTGATGTCACGCCCGAAATCCCCTGTAAGTTTCAGAGTGCGCACATCATCCTTGCTGCCATAGCCTATCCAGATGGTGCCCACAGGATTCTCCAGAGTACCTCCGGAAGGACCAGCTACACCCGTAGCAGAAATCGCATAATCCACATGGAGGGCATTGATGGCACCGATCACCATCTCCTTAGCCACTTCCTCACAAACGGCAGTCTGCTCCTCAAGCACCTCATGGCTCACACCGAGCAGGTTCTCTTTCACCTCATTGGTATAGGAAACGATACCACCCTTGAAGTAGTTGCTCGCACCAGGTACTGCAATGATAGCCTCAGCGATACGGCCGCCAGTGCAACTCTCTGCTGTACCCAAAGTCTTATCACTATTGTATAGCATCTCTGAGATGCTCTTACTCAAAATCTTACTTTCAAATTCCATATATTAAATAAAAAAACTATTTGAACGTTACTTTAGAGAACGCAGGCAAGTCTATGGTTGCGAAGTCCTTATCGCGATACTTGAACGTGCCCACGCATCCTATCATTGCCGCATTATCGGTCGTATAACTGAACTTTGGAATATAGATGGTCCATCCGAAGCGCTTAGCATGATCATGGAAGGCATTGCGCAAACCATTGTTGGCAGATACGCCTCCCGCTACAGCTACGTGGGTGATACCCGTCTGCTTCACTGCCATGCGGAGCTTCTTCATCAGGATATCCACGATGGTAAACTCGATGCTGGCAGCCAGATCGAACTTGTTTTTCTCTACGAAATCAGGATCGTCTGCCACCCATTTGCGGAGACTGTAGAGAAAACTGGTCTTGAAGCCTGAGAAACTATAGTTGAGTCCCGGGATATGCGGTTCGGCAAAGGAGAAAGCCTTCGGATTGCCCAGTCTTGCGTATTTATCTACGATAGGGCCACCCGGATACCCCCAGTCCAGCACCTTGGCACACTTGTCGATAGCCTCGCCGGCAGCATCATCGATGGTCTGACCGAGCACCTGCATATCGTTGTACGCATTCACCTTCACAATCTGGGAGTTTCCACCCGAAACAAGAAGGCAGATGAAAGGGAACGGAGGAGCAGTCTGGTCGTCATCACTTTCCTTGATGAAATGCGCCATCACGTGTCCCTGCAGGTGATTGACATCAATCAGAGGAATGTTGAGCGAGCGGGCGAATCCCTTGGCAAAGCTGACACCCACGAGCAGAGAACCCATCAGACCGGGACCTCTTGTAAAGGCCACGGCACTCAGGTCTTCCTTGGTGATGCCGGCACGCTTGATAGCCTGATCGACCACAGGAACCACATTCTGCTGATGCGCGCGCGAAGCCAGTTCAGGAACCACACCACCATAAGCGCGATGCACCTCCTGTGAAGCCGTGACATTGCTCAACAGCACTCCATTTCTCAAGACAGCAGCCGAGGTATCATCGCAGCTGCTCTCAATACCCAATATATATATATCCTTCTTTTCGTTTTCTTCCATGATTTTATACACCTTATTATATTGATTCTTACACCATTATATCGAATTCTACTTGATTCTCACAGATTCTTACACCTTATTATGTATATAATGGTGAGTATATATTATGGTGATTATTCTTTAGTAGGTCAGCACCTCTACTCCGTGTTCTGTCATCACGAAGGTATGCTCCCACTGAGCAGATGGTTTTTCATCGCCCGTGATAACCTCCCATCCGTATGGATCGTCTGCATCGATGAACACCTTCCAGGTACCCATGTTGATCATTGGTTCGATGGTGAATACCATGCCCGGAACGAGCAGCATACCAGTACCCTTATGTCCGTAGTGAAGCACCTCTGGCTCTTCGTGGAACTCGCAGCCCACACCATGTCCGCAGAGATCGCGCACCACTCCATAACCGTATTTCTTGCAGTGCTTCTCGATAGCATGACCGATGTCGCCCACAAAGCTGTATGGCTTGGCTGTTTCAGCACCAATTTCGAGGCATTCCTTAGCCACTCTCACCAACTGCTCCTTCTCCGGAGTCGTCTTGCCGATGATGAACATACGGGAAGCGTCAGCATAATAGCCGTCCACGATGGTAGTCATATCCACATTGACGATATCGCCCTCCTGGAGCACGTCTTCCTCCTTAGGAATACCATGGCAAACCACCTCATTGATACTCGTACAAACGCTTTTAGGATAGCCCTCGTAATTGAGGCAGGCAGGTATGGCATCATGATCCTTGCAGTACTGCACACAGATGTCGTCGATCTCCTGCGTGTTCATACCTGGGCGGATAGCTTCAGCCACCGCATCAAGACAACCCGTATTGACGACACCGCTCTTACGGATACCCTCAATCTGTTCTGGAGTCTTGATCAAATCACGAGTAGGCACCAATTTGCCTTTATTTTCCCAAAACATCACCTGCTTATCAAGGTCGGTCAGAGGCTGACCCGGCAAGCAATGCCATCTTCTTTTTTTAATAACCATTTCGTTTAATTTTATTGCGGCAGCCCCATCAGGTCCGCCCATTATTTCTATTTACATCTGCAAAAGTACAACATTTCAAGCAGAGTACAAAATAATTGCAATAATATTTATCTTTTTTCAGATACTTGCAGCATTCCGTTTCTGTTTTTTCTGATTCAAATCGTCTTTGAGTATTCTCTCTGAGGCTGGAGATACTCATTCGATTGATAGAAAATCTCACTTGATGAAGTTTCTCACTTGAGAGGAAGATCTCGATGCTGTAAAATCTCGGTTGATGAAATACTTTATTTCAGAAACTTATAGATTTCCTCTGTCCAGTCTGCTCCGTTCTTCGGACAATAGGTACGGATGCCCAGTTCGCTGGCAGCAGCGCAGTTGCGCGGACCATCATCTACGAAGAGCGCATCTTCTGGGAGGATTTTTTCCTGAGTGAGCACATAGCGGAAGAAGCGATCATCCGGCTTCATCAACTTCACCTCGTAACTGCGATACAGGGCATCAAAATACTCACCGATAGCATGACCGTCACCAGAGAATTCCGTGCTGTCTGTCCAGGAACTCATGTAGGGATTGGTATTGGAGAGGAGAATCACGCGATAGCCTTCTTCCTTCAACTTGCGGAGAGCAGCCAGCTTATTGGCAGGCACATCAGCCGCATAACCCAACCAGCAATGGCGCACTTCCTCAAAAGACAGTTTTCTGCCCGCCATCTTCTCCAGGGCCTCCTGATACTCCTCAAGGCTCAGTTTACCTTCCTCCAGGTCGCCGAAGATGCCCGCCTGACAATAAGGGTTCAAAACCTCATCGACCTTCTGCAGACCCAATGCACTGAAACGCCTCACTGCTTCATCATGGTTGAGTGTGATGATTACGCCGCCCATGTCAAAAATCACCGTTTTAATCATAACTATATTTTCTCTAACGTTTTCTATATCAACTCTTTCGTATCCTGCATTTATCTGATGGATTCAGCATTTATCTACTAAATTCTGCATCTTATTCAAACAAGTTCAACTTATTCTTGCGGGCTTCATCGAGGCTGGCGAGTTTCTGCTGCTGCTCATGATATTCCGTCCTCATCTTAGCATACTTGTCGTCCAGTTCCTTCACGAATTTCGGACCTTCTACCTTATCAAAGAGGCGGGTACAGATGCCGGCATTCAGACTCGCGTCTTTCACCCAGACCACCGGACCGTCGTATTCCGGAGCTATTTTGAGCGCCACGTGCAGTTCGCTGGTAGTAGCGCCGCCCACCATGATAGGGATGCGCAGCCCCGCCTTCTGCATCTCGTGAGCCACATGCACCATTTCATCGAGCGACGGCGTAATCAGTCCGCTCAATCCGATGGCATCCACCTTTTCCTCGATAGCCTTCTTGACGATCTGTTCGGCAGGAACCATCACACCTAAGTCGATGATATCGAAGTTATTGCACGACATCACCACGCAGACGATGTTCTTTCCGATATCATGCACATCACCCTTCACGGTAGCCATCACCACCTTGCCAGCCTTGGAAGAACTGCCCGTATTCTCAGCCTCGATATGCGGTTGGAGGATAGAAACAGCCGCTTTCATCGTGCGTGCGGTCTTGACCACCTGTGGCAGGAACATCTTTCCTTCGCCGAAGAGCGCACCCACTTCGTTCATACCGTCCATCAGCGGTCCCTCGATTACATTCACGGCATGCGGATATTTGGCGAGTACCTCATCGATATCCTTCTGCAGGAACTCCGTGATACCCTTGCGCAGGGCATATTTCAAGCGGTTCTCCACCGGTTCCTTGCGCCATTCCGGAGCAGCCGGTTTAGCCACGGGCGCACCGCCAGCCTTGGCTGCAGCCTTGGCAGCATCCATCTGCTCCTTGATCTCATTAGCCAGGTCTATCAGTTCGTCAGCAGCACCCTTTCTGCGGTTGAGCACCACGTCCTCGATGAGTTCACGCTGTACTTCAGGCAATTTTGCGTAATCCTTTCTGGCTTTGGCATTTACGATACCGAAGTCCATACCAACCAACTGGGCATGATAAAGGAAAACAGCATGGATAGCCTCGCGGATATAAGTATTGCCACGGAAGGAGAAAGAGAGGTTGCTCACACCGCCGCTCACATGGGCACCAGGCAGATGCTGGTGGATCCATTCCGTAGCGCGGATAAACTCCACGGCATAGTTGTCGTGCTCCTCCATACCCGTAGCGATGGCCAGCACATTCGGGTCGAAGATGATGTCGAGCGGATTCATGCCCACCTTATCCACGAGGATACGATAGGCCCTCTCGGCTATCTCAATACGGCGCTCGAAGGTAGTAGCCTGCCCGATTTCATCGAAACACATCACCACCACGGCAGCTCCGTATCTCATCACATCACGGGCGTGGGAGATAAACTTCTCCTCACCTTCCTTGAGTGAGATGGAGTTGACGATGCACTTACCCTGACAGCACTTCAGTCCGGCAACGATGACATCCCATTTCGAGGAGTCGATCATGATAGGCACCTTGGCGATCTCAGGTTCAGCAGCTATCATATTGAGGAAGTTGACCATTTCCACCTTGGCATCCAGCAGACCGTCATCCATGTTGACATCCACGACTGCAGCCCCGTCGGCCACCTGCTTGCGGGCGATATCTAACGCTTCCTCATACTGTTTTTCATTGATGAGTCGGAGGAACTTGCGGCTACCCGCCACGTTGCATCGCTCACCCACGTTGACAAATCTTGACGCATCCATCGGGAGTTTCACGGATTCATCTACATCGAGCAGATCGAGTCCGGAGAGCCACATGGTGTCCGGTTTGGCTGCCACCTGATGAGGTTTCACCCCCTGCGCCATACGGTTGTAACTGGCGATGAATTCAGGCGAAGTACCACAGCAACCGCCGATAATGTTGACCAGTCCCTCATCGAGGAACTCCTTGATTTTCGGAGCCATACTCTCAGCCGTCTCGTCATACTGTCCCATCTCGTTAGGCAGTCCGGCATTCGGATGGGCACTGATATACCAGGGCGCCACAGCCCCCATGCGCTTGATGAAAGGTTTCATCTGCGGAGCACCGAAGGCACAGTTCATGCCCACCGAGAAGATAGGATAAGACGAGATGCTGGCCAGGAAAGCCTCGATGGTCTGTCCGCTTAGGGTACGACCAGCCAGATCGCTCACGGTCAGACTCACCATGATAGGCAGGTCCACACCGTGCTTCTTCATCGTGGTAAGCGCCGCGTCGATCATCGCCTTACAGTTGAGCGTATCAAAGATGGTTTCGATGAGAATCACATCCACACCACCCTCGATGAGACCGTCGATTTGCTCGCAAGTATCCTCAAAAAGTTCATCATACGTAATCTCACGTGCCGCAGGATTGCTCACGTCAGGACTCATACTGCACGTTTTGTTGGTAGGACCCACATCGCCCGCCACAAAACGCGGCTTGTCATCCGTGCAGAAAAGGTCGCACTGTATGCGTGCCAGCCTGGCTCCCTCGTAAGCCATTTCCCGGGCTTGATTTTCCAAGTGATAATCAGCCTGTGAAATGCGCTGCGAAGAAAACGTGTTGGCAGAAATAATATCGGCACCCGCCTCGAGGTACCTCCGGTAAATATCTGAAATTACATCGGGGCGGGTAATATTGAGCATATCATTATTACCCTTCATCTGTCCTGGAATATCCTGGAATCTGTCGCCCCTGAAGTCTTCCTCCGTCAAATTGTACTTCTGAATCTCCGTGCCCATCGCACCGTCGAGAATCAGAATTTTCTCCTTAACAATCTCTCTTATCGTCTTACCCATTGTCGATTTTCTGTATATAGGCGTGCTTTTGAAGGCACGGCATTCATATCTTAGAGGTGTTCGAGATGGCTTAGAAGTGCTTGATGGCACGGTCCATTTCTCGTCTGTCCTCCTTCTCCTTGAGCGTCTGTCGCTTGTCGTATTCCTTCTTACCCTTGCAGAGGGCGATATCCACCTTGGCACGTCCGTGATCGTCGATGAAAACGAGTATAGGCACGATGGTAAATCCCGGCTGCTTGCTATCTTCCTCAAGTCTTCTGAGTTCTCGCTTGTTGAGCAGCAACTTGCGGTCTCTGCGGGCCTCGTGATTGCTGAATGAGCCGTAGAAATAAGGAGATATGTTCATTCCCTTCACCCAGAGTTCGCCCTGGTAGAAGTCACAATAGCAGTCCACGAGCGAAGCCTTACCGCCACGTATCGACTTGATTTCCGTACCAGTAAGCACGATGCCTGCTGTATAGGTATCCACGAAGAAGTATTCGAAGGATGCCTTCTTGTTTCTTATCTGTATCGGACTCTTCTTGCGGAGTTCCTGTTCTTGCTTGTTCATATATATAAATAATGTATAATTTATTCAAGTTTCGCAAGCTCAGAAGTTAAAGGAGTTATCGCTCCCTACGGTCGCTGAGGAGTTAAGACAACAGTCTTTTTGGCGTAGTTTTTAAGCTGCAAGACATACGTCTTAACTCCTTAACTTCCTTAACTCCTTTAACTTCCTGATATGCGAAAGTTCAGTAATTTATAATGAATAATGAATAATTACAAAAGTAAACATTAAACACTAACATTAAACAATAGTAGCAAACTGCTGGATGTTTTCGTCGATATAGTAGGCCACCTTGCTGGTCCATTCCTCCTCATTTTCCACGAAAGCATCATCAAAGTCATCAAATTCAGGATATTTCTCGTAGAGCGCCATGAAATCCTCATCGCTCATATCCTGCTCCACCTCAGCAGCCGCTTTCTTGTAGAAGAAATGGGCCTTGTTGATGAGCTTTCCCAAGTCCGGGATACCCCAGTTGCGGAAAGCCTTGTCGGTAGGATTTCTGAAGATGAACCCGCCGAAGCCGTTGTGGATGAGCTGTATCATACCGCCATCCATCATCTCCTCGTGCAGGAAGTGCCATGCCAGGAGCGTAATCTGGTCGCTGTTGAGTTCCGCCATGTTCTGTGCGGTCAACTGTCCCCCGATGGCTTCCAGCGTAGCATCGATGAAAACCTTCACAAACTCGTCCATGCCCTCGAGTGCAGCCTTCTGCAGAGCAGCATCATTTATCTTAACTTGCGTCATAATCTAATTAAAATTGCAATTTTCAGTTTGCAAAGATACACCAAAATGTGCATAAAGCAAAGAAAAATGATAAGAAATAGGTTAAAGAGTTAAAAAGAATACTCATTTTTAGGTATTTTCCCAAGATTTTTTGTACTTTTGTAGTCGAAATGTGGCAGCAGTGCTCAAATTTCTGACCGCATATATAATATAAGGTGTACAGAAATATAGTGTTTATATATTCATTAATATAAATTTTAGCGAATATGATCTATTCTAAAGAAGTGGACAACATGTGCGTTGTCGCTAAGGGTCCTAACCACGGACCAGCTCCAATTCCTGAAGAGGGAAAATGGATTCAGGCAAAAGAGATTAAGGATATCTCTGGTTATACTCACGGTGTGGGTTGGTGTGCTCCTCAGCAGGGTGCTTGTAAGCTTTCTTTGAACATCAAGGAAGGTGTTATCCAGGAGGCTCTCGTTGAGACCATCGGTTGTACTGGTATGACTCACTCAGCAGCTATGGCTTCTGAGATTCTTCCAGGCAAGACTATCCTTGAGGCATTGAACACAGACCTCGTTTGCGATGCTATCAATACAGCAATGCGCGAGCTCTTCCTCCAGATTGTTTACGGTCGTAGCCAGAGCGCTTTCTCTGAGGGCGGTCTCGTTATCGGTGCAGGTCTTGAGGACTTGGGTAAGGGTCTTCGTTCACAGACTGGTACTCTCTACGGTACAGTAGCTAAGGGTACACGTTACCTCGAGTTGACAGAGGGTTACATCACAAAGCAGTTCTTGGATAAGGACAGCCAGGTTTGTGGTTACGAGTATGTACACCTCGGCAAGATGATGGAAGCTATCAAGAACGGTATGGATGCCAACGAGGCAGTAAAGAAGTTCACAGGTAGCTATGGCCGTACAACTGCCGAGCAGGGTGTTGTTAAAGCAATTGATCCACGTAAAGAATAATAAGGAGATACAGATATGATTAGAAAAGTAAGTTACGAAAGTCAGGAACGTCGCGAGAAGCAAGTTCTTGCTGCTCTCAATGCTAACGGTATTCAGAGCTTGGAAGAGGCTAATCAAATCTGCGAGGACGCAGGTGTTGATCCTTATCAGATGTGTGAAGACACTCAGCGTATCTGCTTCGAGAACGCTAAGTGGGCATATGTAGCTGGTGCTGCTATTGCTATCAAGAAGGGTGTGAAGACAGCTGCTGATGCTGCCGAGGCTATCGGTATCGGTTTGCAGGCTTTCTGTATCCCTGGTTCTGTAGCTGACGACCGTAAGGTTGGTCTCGGCCACGGTAACTTGGCTGCCCGTTTGCTCCGCGAGGAGACACAGTGCTTTGCTTTCTTGGCAGGTCACGAGTCTTTCGCTGCTGCTGAGGGTGCTATCAAGATCGCTGAGATGGCTAACAAGGTTCGCAAGAACCCATTGCGCGTTATCTTGAACGGTCTTGGCAAGGATGCTGCTCAGATCATCAGCCGTATCAACGGTTTCACATACGTACAGACCAAGTTCGACTACTACACAGGTGAGTTGAAGGTTGTTAACCGTATCGCTTACAGCGATGGCCCACGTGCTAAGGTTAACTGCTATGGTGCTGACGATGTTCGCGAGGGTGTAGCTATCAACTGGAGCGAGGATGTAGATGTATCTATCACTGGTAACTCTACCAACCCTACCCGTTTCCAGCACCCAGTAGCTGGTACTTACAAGAAGGAGCGTATTGCCGCTGGCAAGCCATACTTCTCAGTAGCTTCTGGTGGTGGTACAGGTCGTACATTGCACCCAGATAACATGGCTGCAGGTCCTGCTTCTTACGGTATGACTGATACTATGGGTCGTATGCACTCAGATGCTCAGTTCGCAGGTTCTTCTTCAGTTCCTGCTCACGTAGAGATGATGGGCTTCCTCGGTATGGGTAACAACCCTATGGTAGGTGCTACTGTAGCTATCGCCGTAGCTATCGACTTGGCTTTGAACAAGAAGTAATTTTTGTTTAGGCAAAATATTTATCCTCCATATTCCCACGTGTGGGAATATGGAGGATTTTTTATTTCCCCTTCTCCATGACCATCAGGTCGTGTATCAGCTTGATCTCATAATACTCGAAAGTGCTACCCACGGCTTCCCTGATCTCCGAGAAATGCTCTATTTCCGGATGAGCCTGCATGAATTCACGCAATTTTTTCTCATGAGCCGAAGAGATGAAGGTGCGAAGACCAATCTTGCCCTCCATCACGTATGGCGTGAGATGACCGATGATGGTACCCTTGGTGAGATTGCGCTCAGCAGCTATCTGGTCGAGAGTCATACCCCGACAGAACAGGCCATAACTGATTTCACGGGTTGGAACCTTCGGCTTCCTTGGTTCCCCGTCAGCATCCCCACCGGCACTCCTACTAACTCTCAGTCTGCTTCTTCCCCTGCCGGAACTACCCGCAGCCTCATCCTCCTCCATCAGCAGGAATTGGGCCTTCTTCCTCAGATAATCCGAAATCAGAAACTCGGCATCCGAGGAATACTTCAGCAGACGGTGCTTCAGATTCACCTCCAGTTCAAACGATGAAAAACGCTCCTGGAACTGTTTCTTGGCCACCTTGTTGTCGGTCGCCACATTCGTTTTCTTCACCAGATCAACCAATACTCCCATCTTCTGTCCGAAATATTTTGCTCCCTTATGGATGCGGTCCTGCAGATCCGCACTCCTCAAGTCCGGATTGACGGCAAGCATGTTCGTATATTGCAGTTGGAACTTTTCCGATACGCCCTCTAAACTCTTCAGTACCACGTTCATCTGCTGGTACTCTCCCACCAACCGTGGATATTTCACATTGTAAAACTCCACCAAGCAACGCATCAGCAGTTCGTAGGCTGCATATATTCCGCAGAAATCGAAGAGTTCACCGATGCAGCGCAGGATATACTGCTGCTCCAGGGCAGAAACCACCTCGGGAGTAGGAGAAGCCAGATGACTGTTGAACTGCTCGATGGTACCACTGCCGATGATGGCCGAAGGCGAAAGGGGCGCACTGAGCACCATGCCCTCAAGCGACTTGCAGCGGCTCAGCGCCACGTAGGTCTGACCATAGGAGAACGAGCGGGAGGCATCGATGATGGCATGCTCGAAAGTAAGGCCCTGACTCTTGTGGATGGTAATCGCCCATGCCAGTCGCACGGGATACTGCCTGAACACACCCTCCACGGTTTCCTCTATTTCCTTGGTCTCCTCATTGAGCGTATATTTTGCATTCGCCCATTCCGCCTTCTCCAGTTCAAACTCCTCGTCCGTATCACGGCTTCTCACCACAATCTCGCTTCCGTCGATACTCACCACCTCTCCTATCATACCGTTATAGAAGCGGTGCTGGACATCATTCTTCACAAACATGATCTGTGCACCCTGCTTCAATACGAGTTTGTAATCGGCTGGGTATGAGGACTCCGGGAAGTTGTCTTCCACCTCAGCTGTAAACGAGTATGCTTTTGAAGGCAGCGCTTCCAGTTCCTCCTCGTTGATGCGCTGGGCAGGCGCATTATGGGTAGTGAGACGGATATAGTTGTCCTCTTTCGGAGGAATGAAATCGGGGATATATCGCTTGTTGAGCGCCTGCAGCGTAGCAGTCGTGGCCTTGTTTTCACGCACCTGATTGAGGAGTGAGATAAATTCCTGGTCCTGCTGGCGATACACCTTCTTGAGTTCTATCGTGAGATAATGCGCCTGCTGCAGCGCCTTGCTGGAGAAGAAATAGGGTGTGTCGTAATACTGGCGCAGCATCCTCTCCTCATGGTCGGTCACCACGGGAGCCAGCTGATGCAGATCGCCTATCATGAGCAGCTGCACGCCTCCGAAGGGCAGATCATGCTTGCGGTATCTCCTGAGCACGGAATCGATGGCATCGAGCAGATCGCTCCTCACCATACTGATTTCGTCTATCACCAAGAGGTCGATAGAGCGGATGATTTTGCGCTTCAGGGCGCTAAACTGATATTTTTTCTTCTCATTACCTCCGAAGGAAGTGCCTGGGAGATAAGGAGACAGGGGCAATTGGAAGAACGAATGAATCGTCACGCCACCCGCATTGATGGCAGCGATACCGGTTGGAGCCAGCACCACCATTCGTTTCGGCGACTTCTCCTTGAGTTGTTTCAAGAAAGTAGTCTTTCCCGTTCCCGCTTTACCTGTAAGAAACAAGTTAGCACTTGTTTTTTCAATAATGTTCCATGCCAAGATGGATTCTTCGTTCATTTCCATTTGCCTTTACTGATTCTTATATAAATAAGAGCAAAGGTACGCTTTTATTTTGAAACCAACAAGAAAAATCATAAGAAGTTGAGAAAAAAAACTGTGACAACTGTGACCGTGACAGAAATGAGGATAAAAACTACACTTGTCCTGTCACATAAAAAAATGCAATCTCTAACACCAGTGAAGCCTTGAGATTGCTAAGATAATCATAGGCCTATACGGATGCTATGAAGCCTTTTTGGCTCCTAATCCCAAAAAACATACAGATTTTTGGGATTACAATCCTAAAAACCAGTATAAATTTTGGGATTAAGATTTTTTTTCTTATCTTTGTGCCGAAATTGAAACAAAGAACTTTATTAATATATGGAAAGGGGTTAATGATATGATACAACGTCAACTGCAAGATGTGATAGAGTCACGGATGTTTGCCGGAAAGGCTATCATCCTGATTGGAGCGAGACAAGTAGGAAAGAGTACGCTTTTCAAAATGATTCTTGAAAAGCACGACGAACCAACTCTGTTTTTGAATTGCGATGAGCCGGAGGTGATACAGATGCTGTCACAGATTAACTCTGCTGAACTCAAACTGCTGATCGGGCATCATCGGATTGTAGTCATTGATGAAGCACAACGGATAGAGAACATCGGAATAGTGTTGAAAAGAATCACAGATAATTTTTCCGATATGCAGCTACTGGTAACCGGTTCTTCCTCGTTTGAATTACAGAACAAACTTAACGAGCCGTTGACCGGACGTAAGTTTGAGTACCATCTCTTCCCCGTTTCTACAGGAGAGTTACTCAAATCCCAGGGACTGTTGGGTGTAAAGCAGACGTTGGAAAATCGACTTATTTATGGGTCTTATCCTGATATCATTAATCATGCAGCAGATGCGAAGGAACAGCTTTATAATCTCGCCAACAGTTATCTTTATAAAGACTTACTCAATTTAGAAAGCGTTCGTCGTCCAGCTTTGCTGGGCAAGTTGCTTACAGCTTTGGCTTTACAGGTAACGAGCGAGGTTTCTTATAATGAGTTGGCACAAACGGTGGGAACAGATAACAAGACGGTGGAGAAATATATTGATTTGCTGGAAAAATGTTATATCATCTTCAAGTTGAGTGGGTTCAGTCGCAATCTTCGCACGGAATTAAAGAAGGCTAAGAAGTTTTATTTCTATGACAATGGTATCCGCAATGCCATTTTGCAGAACTTTGCTCCACTTTCGCTTCGCCAGGATGTTGGTGCCTTGTGGGAGAACTTCTTCATCAGTGAGCGGTTAAAGGCAAATCAGTATGCCGGTAGATATGTGAACAGTTATTTCTGGCGAACCAACCAGCAACAGGAAATAGATTATATAGAGGAGTGTGACGGACAATTCTCTTTGTTTGAGATGAAATGGAATCCCAAGAGAGCCAACACTCAATTTCCGAATACCTTTCTTACTGCATACGATGTGAAGGAAAAAACCATCGTAACACCAGAGAATTGGTTGGAATGGGTGCTGTAAATAAATGGTAAAACGCCACGTTTTCCAATTTGTGCCCACGAACATGAGTACTTATGTTCAACATAAGGGTCTATACGCCACCTATTCATCGTGGCATATAGACCCTTGGAACAACCGCAAAGTATGGGTTGATAAATATTTTTCAGATGATCAATTATTTTTCTTCCTCTTTGGTCAGGAAGAAACTATTACTCAGGATCATCACATTTGTCTTTGCCGAAGCCAATGAAAACTGTACCACGGTCAATCCATTGCCTGTCCACTGGTCCACATTCATGGCAAATGGCACGTAGATCACAACCCATCACTTTCGTGATTTCAGATGGAACGCACCACCAACAGCCATGAGTAGTTGCTTTAGTACTATACAAATTGAGTTTAAAGAGATAATTTTTATAGCATAAAAGTGAGATTTTTATCCAATATAAATGACTGTTTCATTGGAATTTAAGGTTGATAACACAAGTATAGCATTTTTATTTCTGTTAATATACACTAAAAAACCGCCCTTTTGATACGACTTAAGGATATTATCAGTACATTTGCAGAATGAATGTCACGGGGTGCTGAGAGATCGGCTGAGATTATACCCATTGAACCTGACGCAGATAATGCTGACGCAGGGAAATATGATATAACCAAGAGGATAATGACACTGGAATACTGCAAGATAAGTATCAGAAGGTGTATCCGAAAAGAAGCCCCTATTCTATGGCTAATGACCATGGATTAGGGGCTTTTTCCGTGATAAAAACAAGGACTTAAAATAAACGGCTAGCATCATAGCCCTTAAAAACAATTCGATTTATGAAAGTAAATATCAACAACAAGGAAACTGAGACTCAGGCTCTCAACATTAAGCAACTGGCAGAAGAACTCAATCTTCCTGCCACAGGTGTAGCCGTTGCCATCAGCAACAATATGGTGCCTCGCGACGAATGGGAAACCACAAAGATCCTCGAAGGCGCTGACATCGTTATCGTAAAAGCTTTCTGCGGGGGATAAGGATTCTATATAAAGCTATGACTTTAGGATAATCTGAGTTTGACTTTAACATAAATAGACTCAAGAAAACAGGCTATGGCTTTATGATAATAGAGTGAGGTTTTTCAATAACATGACGAAGAATTTAAAAAAATGACAAAAATTTCATTAGACCGTTTCCGCCTGCAGTTCATCTCCCATCAGAATGAAAAGTTGGGTTATCTCGACGGTATCCGTGAGGCATTAGCTGGCGGATGCAAATGGATCCAGCTGCGCATGAAGGGAGCTACCGACGACGAGGTGCGCCCTATCGCCCTGCAGGTGAAGGAATGGTGCAGAGAACAGCAGGCTACCTTCCTCATCGACGACCGTGTGGCTCTCGTGAAGGAACTGCAGATAGATGGTGTGCATCTGGGCAAGAACGATATGCCTATCGCTGAAGCCCGCAAGATACTGGGCGACGGATTCATCATCGGCGGTACTGCCAACACCTTTGAGGATGTGAAGGCACACTACGAGGCTGGAGCCGACTACATCGGTTGCGGTCCGTTCCGCTTTACCACCACCAAGGAGAAGCTCTCTCCTATCCTCGGACTGGAAGGATATAAGGACATCATCCAGAAAATGAAGGAAGAAAGCATCGATATCCCGCTCGTCGCCATCGGAGGCATTACCAAGGAGGATATCCCCGAAATCATGAAAACGGGAGTGAACGGCATCGCACTCAGCGGTTGCATCCTCCATGCAGTAAATCCAGTTGAAGAAACCAGGGAGATTCTGGCTCTGCTATAAAGCTGGCTCTGCGATTATCCAGACTCCGGAATAATATAGACCTCTGCTATAATCCAGACTCCAGAATAATCTAGAACTCTGCTATAATCCAGCCCCCGCTATAATCCAGCCCCCGCTATAAGAAAAAATAAAAGTATAAATCATAAAAATAATGGAAAAATTAGTAATTGCAGGCAGAGAATTCAACTCTCGCCTTTTCCTGGGAACAGGTAAGTTCAACAACAACCAGCTCATGGCTGAAGCCATCAAGGCTTCTGAAACCGAAATGGTTACCGTAGCCATGAAGCGTATCGAACTCGAAGACAAGCAGGACGATCTGCTCGCTCATATCGTGCAGAATCCTAACATCCAGCTCCTCCCTAACACCAGTGGTGTGCGCAACGCAGAGGAGGCTGTATTCGCTGCACAGATGGCACGTGAGGCATTCGGTACCAACTGGCTCAAGCTCGAAATCCACCCAGACCCTCGCTACCTTCTCCCAGACTCTATCGAGACCCTGAAGGCTACCGAGAAACTGGTGAAGCTCGGTTTCGTGGTATTGCCATATTGCCAGGCAGACCCTACCCTCTGCAAGCACCTTGAAGAGGCTGGTGCTGCTACCGTAATGCCACTCGCTGCACCTATCGGTACCAACAAGGGTTTGAGAATGAAAGACTTTCTGCAGATCATCATCGAACAGGCTACTGTTCCTGTAGTAGTAGATGCGGGTATCGGTGCGCCTAGCCACGCAGCCGAAGCCATGGAGATGGGTGCCAGCGCTTGCCTGGTGAATACCGCCATCGCCGTAGCCGGAGACCCAGTAGAAATGGCCAAGGCATTCAAGGAGGCAGTGGTATGCGGTCGCCGTGCTTACGAGGCAGGTCTCGGAGCCATCAGCGATTGTGCCGAGGCAAGTTCTCCACTCACCGCTTTCCTCAACGACTAATATAAATATATATATATGATCATAAAAGGCATGAAGGATGAAGGCTAAGAAGCAAGAACGCTCTTTTTACCCTTTTACCTTTTTACCTTTTTACCTTTATAAACATTATGCCAAACGATAACAAAGCTTACGCCAAGAGAGAAAAGGCGTATATGCAGGGAAAACTCTTCCCTCAGATCAAAGTCGGAATGACCAAGGTGAACCTCACTCCTACTGTGGTGAAGGACGAACGCGGCATTCCTCATACCGAGCCAAACGCTCCTGTGTATATCTACGACACCAGCGGTCCATACAGCGACCCTAACTATCAGGTAGATTTGAAGAAGGGACTGCCTCGCATGAGAGAGCAGTGGATTCTCGACCGCAACGATACCGAACAGCTCCAGGAGGTTACCAGCGAATATGGCAAGCAGCGTCTGGCCGACCACAGTCTCGACCACCTCCGCTTCGAGCACATCCAGTTGCCTCGCCGTGCTCAGGCTGGCAAGCATATCACCCAGATGGCATACGCCAAGGCGGGCATCATCACTCCAGAGATGGAGTATGTGGCTATCCGCGAGAACATGAACTGCCAGGAGTTGGGCATCGACACCCACATCACTCCTGAATATGTGCGTGATGAGATTGCACGCGGACGTGCCGTTCTTCCTGCCAACATCAATCACCCGGAGAGCGAACCGATGATCATCGGACGCAACTTCCTCGTGAAGATCAATACCAATATCGGCAACTCTGCCACTACCTCCAGCATCGAGGAAGAGGTGGACAAGGCGGTATGGTCTTGCAAATGGGGAGGCGATACTTTGATGGACCTCTCTACCGGCGACAACATCCACGAAACCCGTGAATGGATTGTACGCAACTGCCCTGTACCAGTAGGAACCGTACCTATCTACCAGGCTCTGGAGAAGGTAAACGGCAAGGTGGAAGACCTGAACTGGGAGGTATTCCGTGATACCCTCATCGAACAGTGCGAGCAGGGTGTGGACTACTTCACCATCCATGCCGGTATCCGTCGCCACAACGTGCATCTCGCCGACAGCCGTCTCTGCGGCATCGTGAGCCGTGGCGGTAGTATCATGAGCAAGTGGTGTCTCTACCACGACCAGGAGAGCTTCCTCTATGAGCACTTCGATGATATCTGCGACATCGTGGCACAGTACGACGTAGCCCTTTCTTTGGGTGATGGTCTGCGCCCAGGTTGTATCGCCGATGCCAACGATGCAGCCCAGTTTGCCGAGTTGGATACCATGGGCGAGCTCGTTACCCGTGCCTGGGACAAGAACGTGCAGGCATTCATCGAGGGTCCTGGCCACGTGCCAATGCAGAAGATCAAGGAAAACATGGAGCGCCAGCTCGACCACTGTCACGAGGCACCATTCTACACCCTCGGCCCATTGGTTACCGATATTGCCCCAGGTTACGACCACATCACTTCAGCCATCGGTGGCGCCCAGATAGCATGGCTCGGTACTGCGATGCTCTGCTATGTAACCCCGAAGGAGCACCTCGCATTGCCTAACAAGGAGGATGTGCGCACAGGTGTGGTAACCTATAAGATTGCCGCTCATGCAGCCGATTTGGCCAAGGGTCATCCAGGTGCAACCATCCGCGACAATGCCCTCTCCAAAGCCCGCTTCGAGTTCCGCTGGAGAGATCAGTTCCACCTCTCGCTCGACCCAGAGCTCGCCTTGAAGTATTTCGAGGAGGCTGGTCATACCGAGGGTGAATACTGCACCATGTGTGGTCCTAACTTCTGTGCAGCCAAGTTGACTCACGATTTGAGAAAATATAAAAAATAAAGTAAGGCAAAAGCAAAAGTCTGCCGGCTCATTTCTCACCTGAGGAAGGAGCAGGCAGCACTTTAGAAATTCATAGGAATATGTTTTCAGACGAATTAAAGAATATCAGTTGGGAGGAGACCACGGAGCGTATCGCTCGCATGACCGATAATGATGTACGCCGTGCCCTCGCCAAGGACCATTGCGATGTAAACGACTTCATGGCAATGATTTCACCGGCAGCAGAGCCATATCTGGAGGTGATGGCTCGTCTCTCCCGCAAATATACAGAGGAGCGCTTCGGCAAGACCATTTCAATGTTCATCCCTCTCTACATCACCAATTCATGCTCCAACTCCTGCGTGTATTGCGGTTTCCACCGCGAGAATCCGATGGCACGCACCATCCTCACCCCTGAGCAGATCGAGAACGAGTACAAGGCTATCAAGCAGCTGGCTCCATTCGAGAACATCCTGCTCGTAACGGGCGAAAACCCGGCAAAGGCTGGCACCCCTTATCTCGCCAAGGCCATCGACATCGCCAAGAAGTATTTCTCCAACGTGAAGATCGAGGTGATGCCGCTCTCTACCGAGGACTACAAGACCCTCGCCGACCATGGTATGAACGGTGTGATCTGCTTTCAGGAGACCTACCACCGCGACAACTACAAGCTCTACCACCCACGTGGCATGAAGAGCAAGTTTGAGTGGCGCTGCGACGGTTTCGACCGCATGGGTATGGCAGGTGTCCATTCCATCGGTATGGGTGTGCTCATCGGACTGGAGAAGGAGTGGCGCACGGATGTAGTGATGATGGCTCATCACCTGCGCTACCTGCAGAAGCACTACTGGAAGACCAAGTACAGCGTGAACTTCCCTCGTATGCGCCCTGCACAGAACGAAGGTTTCCAGCCTAACTGTTTCATGACCGACAAGCAGTTGGCACAGGCTACATTCGCCATGCGTATCTTCGACCACGACGTAGATATTTCCTACTCTACCCGTGAACCAGCCTACATCCGCGACAACATGGCTACCCTCGGTGTCACCACCATGTCGGCTGAATCCAAGGTAAATCCAGGTGGTTATCATACTTATCCTCAGGCGCTGGAGCAGTTCACCGTGAGCGATGAGCGTACCGCCAAGGTGATCAACGCGAGACTGAAGGAAATAGGCAGAGAACCAGTCTGGAAAGATTGGGATGCCTCATTCGACCTCTTCGGAAATCTCGGAAAAGAAGAGAAAGTTGGATAAAAAAAATCCTCGTCCGTTTCTATATCGGACGAGGATTTTTTGATTTTCAAGTCACATTCATAAACCTCAGAAGGCTTTATTTAAGTTCGTAGTCGGTATCGCCACCAGTTGTAGAACTTCCACCTGACTGACTGTTGTCTCCAGTAGTCGTATTACCACCAATGGTGTTACTGTCGGCTCCATTACCAGTGCCACTGCCAGAACCTGAAACTACTACATTGCTGGCTCTTCTAACACTTGCCGAAGTGTTAAGATTGGCATTGCTCAAAGTACCGGTAGCACGGGCTCTGAGTTTTACACCGGCAATATTGTTTGCCGCAGTAAATTCAGCCTCAGTCTTGGCTCCCTCCTTATTGCGGATACCCACGCTGAAGATGGCAAGGTTGTCAATCTTCACATTCTTACCAGCCAGGAGCTGCTCCTTGATACACTTCACCATGGCAGTCATCATGCCCAGGCACATCGCCTCAGTGAATCCCGTATTGTGCTCCTCCATGTGCTTGGCGAGTCCTGCCAAATCCATCGTCTCTTCTACCACAGGGAAAGCATACCACTTATCAAAAGCAAGACTCTTCTTGTTCTTGTTCTGCTTCAAAACGTATTTAATCATACCTTTCTAAATTTTGAGTTAATTACTGTCAAATCCACATCTCTATTTTCCTTCAAAGGCATAGGATCCATCGCCTTGTCCGTCAGAGAGTTTCATCGAGTAAACCCCTTTGGTTTACATAGCAAAGATACAACATTTTGAAGGGTCATTCTGACGATAGCATACGTTGCGTGAGATAGCATACTTTATAAGGATATTTTTATGGTTCACCCAGATAATCAATGATAAGAGCTATCTCCTTAGGGGTGAAAAACTTGGCCGACTTACGATAGCCTAACTTATGGAGTCCATTTACGAGATCCGGGTTGCGACGTACCCAAGCCATCAAGTGATTCACTGCCGTATGAGCCGAATTGGCTGTTGGAAAATAAAGCCAGGCAAGCTCAGACTTGCCATAGGCTCTGACTTTAAATTCTGTCATATTATCAATCTTTAGAAATTACACAATGAATAAATATATTCCCCCATACTTATGCCTCGTAAAGATAATACTTATGGGGCATAAACCTTATGTTTAGAAGGGACAGACATCAGAAGGAGGAGGCAGCAGGATTTCGGGTTTCTGCTGAGCCTCACCCAACAGGATATCGGCAATATCGGTGTTCGCCTCAAACTGCTCCATGAAGTCCACTACCCGATAATCCCAGCATCCGCTCTTCGCCATCTGCTCCTTCCACTTATCATACTCTCCGCTATCGGGATAAACCACGAGTCGCCGATGCAGCAAGGGGAGCAGCTTATCGGTCTGCAGATTGCCACATCCGCCCGTTGCCAGCCATAGGAACTGTGGATAGCGGCAGGCACAGATAAGCGATGTCTTCTCACTCTCCACGATGCATACCGTCTTATCGGGATAGCGGGGAAGCAGATGCTGTCCAAAGAGCACCTTTTCCGTATCCTGAAGCTGCGGTCCTACATGAGAACGTTCGCAGATGGAACGCATGGTGTTGGCCCATCCCTGCACCCGATGACCGTCATTGCGATAAGCCATCAGCTTGGCATCATGCACCCGCTGCTGTTCGTCTATCAGCCAGAACACCACTGCCCTGCCATAATTCACCCCCTGCACAACGACGTCTCGGGCAGTACCTCCCACACAATAATCGGCTAGCACCTGCCGGGCATCACCACCGACATTCAGGCCTTCAAGCCACATGCTGAAAGCACTTGGTCTCAGCATTGCCTTCTGTACCCATTCGGGGCTGAAGAACTCGGTCTGTCGCCTATCCTGAGGTTGCACCAGCAATCTGCTCTTACGGGAAAGCATCTCTCTGTTTCGGGCTTCATCTGCCCACTGATGCCTGTTTCCCAATCCCAGCAAGGGTTTACCATTTACATATTCCGTCTGGTAATCTTTTTTGCAGCTTAGCTCCGGATGATCATGGAAATATTGACGCGGTGGATAATGATAGCCACACGATGCCGTATGGTCGCATTTACCACATTCATCAGCCACATATTTGCCCGTCTCCAGATCCACATATCGGGTAAAGCACTTCTTGCGTCCACATTGAGGACAGACATAGCGATTGGAACCACCAGAACGATAACGCTCCAAAATAAATCTGTTTTCAGTGTTATTATACATATTGTTCTGAAATTCAAATATAAAAAAATGTATCAGAGTGTATCATTTCCGCATTGATACAATACAATCATTAATCTATTGATATTCAGAAGGTTATTGTGTATCAAAGATGATACATTCCCTTTGTATCAGATACAGCTGTTGTATCACTCATGATACAGTCTAACTATATCTATATCAATTAATTAAGTATCATTTTGTATCAAAAACCTGAATGATACATTCCTGATACAAATGCTTACTTCTTGTAAGGCTTACTTGCCTTTTCTGTTCAAGTTATTGCTCTTGGCAACACGCTGAACCATACTCGAACTGGTACCCAGTTTATCAGCAATATCCCGATAAGACAAGCCGTTAGGCTGCTTGAGTTCCTTCACGATGTCACGCTCCAGTTCTGCCCTTTCATCTCGTGATCTTGGCAGATGTGCCCGTTCTTCATCATAGCCTCCATATTCGAAATGGAGCCATCCGTCAGAACTGGTCAACGTAAGTTCCTGCACGTTCTTGAAATCAAGTTCGATTGGGAGAGAACGATACTTCAGTTGGATGAGATAGCGCATGTTCTTGTCCTTTCTCGATTTGTTGAAACCAATAACGTTATCGGCAAGGTTACTGAGAAGCTTGCTACCTGCCAGGTCGTCGATTGTAAGCGGATCGCCCTGCTTGCGCTTAGGTGTATGGGCAAGGATGAGCATGGTACAGTTGTGAGTCAAACGCATAGCTACCAGTTTCAACATGATGTTTCCGGCTTCAGCAGCCTCCTTAGAATTGATACAGAGATTGGTAAAGTTATCTATAATTATCACCTCTATATTCAGTTCCACGGCCAGTCGCTCAATCTCAGAAAGAATCAGGTTCTGGTCAGTAACATCGTGCATCTTGGTATAATCGATACTAGCGTGGTAGAGCGTATTAGGAAACTCCTTGTTGGGATATCTCAAAGCCAATTGCTGCTGCGAAAGCTCAAAGTTGACATAAAGCACCCGCTTTCCCTGTTCAGCCAAGTCAATAGCTATCTGCATGGCGAGGACTGTTTTACCCACACCTGGACCGCTAAAGAGAATCGTAGTCTCTTGTTCCACCAGAATATGGGGACAAAGTTCCTTCGGTGGATCCATCCTCAGTCCTTCCATCCGGTAGTCATTGAAAGGAGACACATTGAAAAAGCTAGGCTTGTCCTGCTGCTGAACAGCCCCTGGAGCAAGAGCCTGAGCCTGTTTCTGGGATTCAGTCTGCTGAAGAGCAGCCTGAACTACAACTTCATCCAATTCCTGTTTAGAATCTTTATTAATCATACCGTTCTCCTTTCTTGATATAATCAACAGATTCATTACTTGCCATCATCTCCAGTACGTGCTTGCGATAAGCCGCAGCCAGAGGGGCGTTGCTGTGGAGTAAATACTCATTGAGGATTTCTCCTATAGTTAATACCTTTTGCATATTTTATGAGGTATTAATCGTTGCCTAGCACTTACTTGGGTCATATAGGACAACTTATGTTATTCATCCCCAAGCCACCAGAGCCGTGCTCAGTTTTTAGTCTGCTGACATTTGTATAAACGTAGCATAACATAAACTCCGATGTTCGAAATTTCTGATGCAAAGATAGATAAAAAGAGGCTTTCTGCAAAGGACACAATTGATAAAGCACTACAAACCAAATTGAAGCAAAAACCGAGTTTTTCATGTTTTTTGATTGAAAACACAGATAATTCCCTCTCAAGAATTATCAAAAAAACGGTTGTACTCCTTTTTTATATATCAAAACTCGTAAAAAAGTTATTCTGATTATCAAGAGGGTATAAAAAAGACTATATTTTGATAGCCAATATTGATAATTCATGAAGCAAAAATTATCAATATTGGCTATTTGAAGATTATAATTAATCAATAAAATCAACAGAACCAATCGGTATAGCAAGAAAAAAACTACGCTGTTACTATACAGATTGTTGCCCTGCAACATTTTTACGGGTTGTACGACAACTCTTGATCTCTACCTTTTTAGCAGGAGTCACTTGATTTTTACCGATGATATCATTCACTTTTGCATTGAATCCATTACGAAGAGGAGACTGTGAGTCAAGATTCGAAATGGCTGTACTAAGCGTGCTCTGTTTAACATGCAACTTCTCATCTTTGCATTGGATAGAATAATATTTTTCCAAGAAATCAGACTGAGACATTTTGGTTCCTGTCCACATATAAAACAAACAAGCTAATGTTCCTTTTCGTATGTGTTTTGTTTCACACTTTCCATCCTCGATTATATCTAACATTGCAAACTCATTAATGTGAGCTAATATTAATCTGGCTTTATTAACCTTTTCAATTAGTTCATCATGATTTGTAATATGCTTGAAGACGATATATTCAATATCATCCACGTTTTGCTGCATCTTTATTCGCTCAATAACCAATATACCAAAAGCCTTTTTATATTTCGTAGGCACTTCATGATACAAAGTAGTACTTAAGGTCTTGATATCTAATTCAAAGATTTTCTTATAAATGCCTTGCGGTAAAAAATCCCTTGCTTCTTGTTTTTGAGCCTGTGTAGGAATAAGTATATCAGGATTAATAGCTGCTTCACATAAAGCACGCTTAACCTCATCCACTAACTTTATAAGACTATTTTGGCATTGCTCAGGAAACTGTTTCCTCATACGTGCCATTTGGTCTATACTCATAACATACTGATATGCCTCGCTCAAAACATATATAATATCCTTGTACAAATTTGCCACAACAATATATGGTTTACCATAGTCCTCAATGGTAAAAATACCTAAGACATATTCTGAAGATGTCACTGGTGAAAAAGCATATAAACTATGATAGATAGGTGCACCATTAGTATCAAAGCGTTTTTTGTTATGCTTTTGCGTATTGGTAAATTTCTTGTAAAACCTTTCAGCATCCACACCAAAAATTGCAGCTTGATTAAGATATATACCAAAATGAAGAAATGATTTCTTATCATCACATAGAAAATCAATAAGCCACTTATAACCCACAGTTCTAAGATTAACATAGCTTTTTCTCAACCTCTCCAATATGTCTTTCAAGAATGCTTGCAGTTCTTCAAAATTATCTTTTATGGCTGCTTCTGTAATACAATACAAAAAACGGTCTTCTAATTGCTTATTACGTTTCTCGGATGGTTCCTTGAATATTTCAGGCATAGGACAATCCGTATCGGCAAACATAGGTAATACCGAATCATAATCTTTTCCATAAGATTTCTCTAATACTTCACCTATACATTGAAGTATTTCTTGTTTGGATTTTTCTAAAAATCTCATCTTTTTTATTTTTACCTCTGCCAGCCTTTAGCAAAGGGTTAATAAATTCCTCCTTTCCAGGCAAAGCCAAGAAAGTTGGTGGCGATAGTTTCGCAAGCTGTTATCCTGTGTTGGCTTACCACCCACCATTCGCCAACAAAATTAACAAAAATATTTCAAAAATAAGACAAACTTACTTATTTTTTTTTTCAATTTCTGTATATTTTATTCTACATATAAATAAAATGCACCTAAAACCCATATTTAAGTGTATCTCATTTACTATAAACTACTTAGTGAAATATCCAAGCATCCATTTCACTATGAATTTCAGATAAGAAAACAAAGGGTTGCAATCCATCTTTCCAATGATTACAACCCTTTTTCTTTTATCCTTATCTAATGACTATCATCTATAGTCAATAACATAACGTACCATTAATAGAGAAAGGAAACAAGAAATAGATTCCTAATCTCTCAAGCACCCTATCGGCACAACATATACACCGTCCTGCGGACGCTGGTAGGCATATTTACCGACACCGGTCAGCACCATTTTGAAAGATGGGGACTTCATCTTATCGGTATCGATTTTACTATCCAATGTCACCAGGTTTCTTGCGCCCTCCTCTATGAGTTTGTCGCCACCCAGCTTCACCTCAATCAATCCATACTTACCATTACGAAGATGAACCACAGCATCACACTCCAGACCATTTTTATCACGAAAATGATAAACGGAGCCGCCTAATGCATCGGCATAGACTCTCAAATCACGCACACACAAGGTTTCAAAGAATAAGCCAAACGTACTCAAATCATTGATCAAGTCATCTGGTCCCATTCCCAAAGCTGCCGTTGCTATCGAAGGGTCGGTAAAATATCTGGTATCAGAAGTACGTATCGCCGACTTGCTTCTCATATTCGGATTCCAGGCTGTAGAATCCTCTATCACAAATATCTTCTTCAAAGCCTTGATGTAGGAATAGATGGTATTCTCGCTAACCTCAGTACTCTCATTGTTGGCTATATCTGCCAAAATGGTACCTGCAGTAGCCTGACTTCCCTGATTTCTCGCATACGAACGCATAATCCTCCGTGCTAATTCACTATCACGGTTGACTCCATCTACACGGGATACATCGAATCTGGTTACTGCCTCAAAATACTCAATGGCCTGCTGTAAAGCTGCCTGCTTGCTTTTCTTATCCAAGGCTTTCGGCCAGCCACCCCGACAAGTCAAATATGCCAGATGCTCCAAGTCGATTGGGTTGATTCCTTCTACGAAGTAATCCGTCCTGTCGGCTGCGAACAATTTGGCAAGGCTCACCTCTCCTGTAGAATCTTCTGATTCCCACAAACTCATTGTTCGGAGTTTGAGCCAGGCAAAACGCCCCGTTCCCGTATGAAAGATTTCATCATAACTAGGTGGCATAGCAGACCCGGTTAGTATGAACTGCCCATCATCATCACGCTTATCCACTTCATTTCTCACGGCATCCCAGAACTTTGGTGCTATTTGCCATTCATCTATCAATCGTGGCGTTTCACCCCGAAGCAACAGTTTGATATTGGTATTGGCCATGGCTATGTTCTGCTCCATGGTATCCGGATCAGACATAGACAGGATACTTTTAGCCTGTTGGCTGGCTAGAGTAGTCTTACCGCAATACTTAGGACCTTCTATCAAAACTGCTCCCATCGCATCCAGTTTTTCTGCCAATATTTTATCTGCAATTCTTGCTTTATATTCTTTCATAAAATCTTATTTTTAATTTCTGATGCAAAAATAATATATTTCATTGAATATCAAGCAAATAAAATAGTTAAACCTTGTTATTCTCCTATTCTATTGTGGCAGTTGGCGCTTTTTCGTTGTGGCAGTTGGCGCTTTTTCGTTGTGGCAGTTGGCGGAATTATTTCTTCTGATACACCCTTACATAATCGATGAAATACTTCACCGGTACTCCGACACAGATTTCCCAATAAAAAAGCCTGGCTTCTAATTCTCCCTAAGAAGAGAAAAAGAAGCCAGGCTTTCCTGTATTCAACTTATTTGATCTTTATCTCGCCAAATCATGCAAGGTCTTGTTGGCAGCATCATTGATTGCATCATGAACTTTCTGGTGAGCCTCATTCACCTTGTTGGCAGCCTTCTGGTTGACAAAGGGGAACAAGGAGAACCCGCAGGTCCTGAGTTTCTACTCAGGACAGACGAATTTATCTCCAGTCTGCTTAATCAGTTCACGAGCATATTTCTCTGGATATCCCGGACGAACTGGGCGTGCACCGAGACCCTCCTTCGTACGCTCGAAAGTTCCATTCTTGGTGGTTGGCTTGATGATCATATCATTATACTTCACCACGAGATAAGTATGGAGCTGCTTCCAGCAACCGAGCATCTGCTGCGCCTTCTCTACACCATAATCGTTGAGGTACTTCACTGCCTGCTGAGGATTCTGGGCATAGAGTTCGAGCGCCTTGTCCTCCACCTGCTTCTGGGCAGCAAAATAACTGTTGTCGAGACTGTCGCGAACCTCCTTCAAACTTGGGAACAACTGGCTGTAACGTGGATAAACCATGTTGCTCACCATATTGCAAACCCAGTAAGCATTCTTGTCGCTGAAGGTCACGGCATCTGCGCCAGGCGTATTGTAGCACTCTGGACGCACGGTAGAACTGCAGTAGATAGGTGTGAAGGCCACCATGTTGGCATCATCATTGCCAAACCAGAGCACACCACCGATCTCGCGTGGCAACCAGGAACGCATCTGGCTCACATATACGAAACCACTCTGCTGGGTGCTGACAGGGCGCTCGTTGAAGCACTGCTTGCCATCCACCTTGAATGTCAGAGGAGTTGGACGGTAAGGCATCTGCCAGATACCGCCACCGATATCATCGCCATCAGCCACAGAGAGCGGAGTACCCTCATAATGGTCTCTCATGCAAGCCTCTACATCCTTTACGCTCACCTTCTTGTCAGGAATCACCCAGAGTGGCATATCCTCAGCATTCGGATCCTTGCCGAGTGCCCAAGGCAGATAACGGCTCATATCCTTGAAATGGTTGAGCAAAGCCCAAGCACGGGCATCGCAGAAGCGGCGACCCGAGAAATCCGGTTTGGCATAAGCCATCTTCCAGGAGAAATCAGCATCCTTGCCGCTGAACCAGCCCTTGCTGCGTGCAAAGGCTACCACGTCCTTGGCAAACATGACATTCTTCTTGTCCTTCATATTAAACTTGCCGATGCGACTCTGGTTGGCATGGGCACAGATAGCCTCGTCAGGGATGCGCTGAGCCACCCAGACCACGCCCTTGCTGCCCGGTCCCTTGCCCATCATCTCCATGATCCAAGCCTCGTTAGGATCGCAGATGGTAAAGGTCTCACCTTCTGAATTATAACCGTAGGTCTGCGCCAGTGTAGTCATCACCTTGATAGCCTCGCGAGCGGTCTTACTGCGCTGCAAAGCCACGTAGATGAGTGAACCATAGTCTAAGATACCGGTAGAATCCACCATTTCCTCGCGACCACCATAGGTAGTCTCGCCGATGGTCACCTGATATTCGTTGATATTACCGATAACACTGTAGGTCTCGGCAGCCTCAGGAATCTCTCCATGATAAACATTGGTATCCCAGTCAAAAATCTTGCGCATCTCGCCCTTGGCATGCTTGCCCGCAGGATAATGGGCGAGATTCTGGAACATACCATAGTCGTCGGCACTGTAAGAGCACATCACCGAACCATCTACAGACGCTTTCTTGCCCACGATGAAATTGGTGCAGGCATCCGCCTCAGATACACTGCCCATCATAGCCACAGCCATCAAGGCCGAAGCAAAAATCTTATTCATAAAATATACCTTTATTAATATACACCTAAATGCAATGTGGAGTTAGAAAAGTCTCCTAACTCCACAAAATTATTTCAGAAGAACAAAGAGAAAAGCATTTGAATTCTTCATTCTTCCCACTTCACTTAAATCACTCTTAATCACAAGCCTTGAAACTCATGTCCAAGCCCTTCACGCTATGTGTCAAGGCACCTACAGAGATGAAATCCACACCCTGCTCGGCATAGTCGCGGATGGTATCGTAGGTGATACCGCCAGAAGACTCCGTCTCATACTTGCCAGCGATGATATCCACCGCCTTCTTGGTATCAGGCACAGAGAAATTGTCAAGCATGATACGGTTTACACCACCGTGCTTCAAAACCTGGTCGAGTTCCTCGAAGCTGCGCACCTCGATTTCAATCTTCAGGTTGAGCCCCTTCTCCTTGAGGTAAGCATGGCAACGGTCGATAGCATTGTCGATACCCCCAGCGAAGTCGATATGGTTGTCCTTGAGCAGGATCATATCGAAGAGACCGATGCGATGGTTCATACCGCCGCCGATCTTCACAGCCTGCTTCTCCAGCATTCGGAGACCTGGAGTAGTCTTGCGGGTGTCCAGGATATGAGTCTTGGTACCCTCAAGGCGCTTCACGTACTTAGCGGTCATGGTAGCGATACCGCTCATACGCTGCATGATGTTGAGCATCAGGCGCTCAGTCTGGAGGAGTGAACGGGTCTTTCCTGTCACGATCATCGCGATGTCGCCCTTCTTCACAGGAGTACCATCCTGAATGAGAACCTCCACCTTCATGGTAGGATCAAAGCGAGCAAACACCTTCTTGGCCATCTCTACACCAGCCAACACACCATCTTCCTTGATAAGCAGATGACTCTTGCCCATCGCATCGTCAGGGATGCAACAAAGGGTTGTGTGGTCACCATCACCGATATCCTCAGCAAATGCCAAGTCAATCAACTTGTCTTCTAATTGATCTACGCTTAACATAAATATCCTTTTTAAAAATTAATGATTCTTGTTTTTATTCTTTAAAGCCTTAGCTCTGCATCTGAAGCCTTAGTTCCTTTTTTTAAAGCCTTGGCTCTGCATCTGAAGTTTCGACCTCAGTTTTATTCTAAAATTCTTCCATTCCAGTAGGCTCTCCGGATTCCTTCCTCATCGCATTTCACCTCGATGAGTCCGCCCAACCATTCCGTCATGGGAAGTTCATCCCGAAACTCGAAATAGTTGACCACCCTTCCTTCCATCAGTTCCACCACAGCCTGCTGCAGACAGTCACCTCCCGGAAGTCGAACCTCATGAGCGCCGCACCTTCTGATTTCTTCCATTCCCATTTCCTCCTCTTATCTTCTTTTATCCTCCTTTATCATTAATTCCCTTTAAAATCCCCTTATTTTTTTAGGGGGACTTTTCTCTTCTTTTTAAAAGCCCCTTAAGAGAGAGTTTCTCACTTTTTATTTAAGAGCCCCCCTTAAGAAAGAGTTTCTCTCTTTTTATTATTTAGAAGGAATCTTTTCCTAAATTCTCTTTCCTTCAATCTTTCCAATCCTTATCTTTTCACTTCAATATTCCGAAGTCTGTCTGGCGGAACGGCTGAACCGCCAGGACCGGATAATTGAGGACGAGGAGGAAGTGAACGGCCTGATACAGGAGAAACAGATGAACCTGATGGAGAACCAGCAGATGAACCTGATGGAGAACCAGCAGATGAGCCTGAAACCGAACCAGGAGTTGATCCGGAACCTGGATTCCCCGGAGCATTAGGCCTCCCATTTCGAGCATTGGCAGAATCCCCTGCTACATTCTGATTTCCGATCGGCTGCGGTTTCATGCGAAGCTTCACGAGCTTGATATGATGCACGAACATCAGCTTCATGGTAGTATAAGATGCTGCACCACTGAAATCGCCCACGTTCAGGAGGAAATATCCCTTCACACTCTTGATGCCCAAACTGTCGCGGTCTTCCACCTGAATAGAATAACTCTGCGAACTGGACATACGGGAGTTGCTGTAAGCCACACTGTCGTTCTTGAAGGTGACGGCAAGCATCGCCACACCATCGCGCATACCCTCCTGGAAGAGGAACTGCGCCTGGAAATTGAGCATCAACTTATCGCCCTTATGGAACGAAGTATCCACCGGCACCTCAAAACTATAATAGTTGTAAGGCTTGTAAGTACTGAACACCATCGCAGAAGGCCCCTTCCAGATATTGGCAGTATCGCTGGAAACCATATTGCCCAGACTGTTCAAATCACTGACGTCAGCACCCATCGCCTGCGCCTCAGCAGTAAGCCGGTCGCCCAAATTCACATAGATGTCGTGGAGCAGTTTCGTATGGCGCATATAATAGACCATCGACGAATCAAACTCAGCAGCCGTAATGCCATGTTTCTTGAAAACAGCCTCTCGATAAGTAATCATCGCTGCATCTCCATCCTGGCGGGAATTATCGTTGGCCATCGCCTCAGCAATATGAAAGTCGTAGAGCACATTCTCCATCTCCTTCTCGGAAAGATACTCTCCCGGCACCGAAGGCTTACAAGAAGCAATGCTTGCCAAGAAGCTGATACCCAAGAATATACCCCAAAATGCTTTATTCAATGATTTCATTCTTATTCCTTTTCTTGTTCATTTTCCTTCTTTCCTCCTCCCAACTGTTCCAGTTCCTTACGACAGAAAAGTAGGAGCGAGATGACACCTACAGAAACGCAGGAATCAGCGAAATTGAATACCGGGTCGAAGAAAGTACCATGCTGCCCTCCGAAGAAAGGCACCCAGTCTGGCCACGTATAAGTGAAGAATGGGAAGCGGAACATATCCACCACCTTGCCCATCAGCACACCAGCATAACCCGTTCCGAAAGGCACCATATAGGAAACATATTCGGTGGATGAAGCCGTGAAGATGAGACCGTAGAAGATGGAGTCCAGCATATTGCCGATGGCACCCGTCAGTACCAATGCCACGAGATAGATGTACAGTTTGCGGTGGGTTCCGCGCTGAATGATGCGGCGCAGATACCAGAACAGCACACAGATGGCAACAAGCCTCAACAGACTGAGCCAGAACTTGCCGATGAACGACATGCCCCATGCCATACCATTATTCTCGACGAACTCAATATAAAACCAATCTGTAACACGAACCGACTCGCCAAGGCAAAAATGGGTTTTGATATAGAGCTTGATAATCTGGTCGATAATCAAGAGAATCACTACCATTGCCGTGACGAGCCAGCCTGTCTTTACCTTTTTATTTTCTTTCATTTATTTACGATTTCTTGCCTCCTTGGAAGCTACACTCAATGTGGCATGAGGAACAGCACGAAGACGCTCTTTAGGAATCAGCTCACCAGTTTCACGGTCGATACCATAAGTCTTGTTTTCGATACGGATCAGCGCTGCCTCCAAACCCTTGATGAATTTCTGCTGGCGCTGTGCCATCTGTATGATCTCTTCCTTACTCTGGGCCTCACTACCCTCTTCGAGAGCCTTGTAGGTAGGTGATGTATCTACTATATCATTACTGTCGGAATGATTCAGCTGAGCCATCAACTCCTTGTAGTTCAAACGAGCCACTTTCAATTTCTCTTCAATAATAGCGCGGAACTCCTCGAGCTCCTCATCGCTATAACGTAGTTTTTCGTTAGCCATAGACATTTATTGTTATGCAGTTATTAATCTTGTTTATTTAGTTATTTTTGTTTCCGGATAAACAGCAGAAGTTAGAAGCAAACAGTTGGGGAAACTCCTTCTTGAGGGGAATTCCGGCTCCACTCGGGAGGGACTCCGGCTCTGCTTTTCGGGGATATTCCTGACTCCTTACTTCTAACTCCTTACATGATTTAATTCTTCTCTACGAGAATGTTCAACTTAAAGTCATCAAATTCGGTCTCAACACCTGCGTTGTCACCGATTTCGATGCTGTCTGCCAATACCTGACCCTTGATGTAGTCGCCGAATGCCTCGATGGCTGCGTTGGTCTCCTCATTGGAAGCCACTGTCACTTTGATGCGGTCGGTAATCTCCAAGCCGGTCTCCTTGCGGAGGTTCTGGATACGGTTGATCAACTCACGTGCCATACCCTCCTTCTTCAATTCTGGAGTCAACTCTACCTCAAGTGCCACGGTCAGATTGCCCTCGTTAGAAACGAGCCATCCTGGAATATCCTCAGAGATAATCTCCACGTCGGCTACCTCTACTACGGCTTCCTGTCCGTCGATATTCAATGTGATGTTGCCTGCCTTCTCGAAGGCTGCAATCTGATCCTGATCGAGTGCTGACATCTGGGCAGCAACACCCTTCATCAGCTTGCCGAACTTCTTACCCATCACTCTGAAGTTACACTTCACCTTCTTCACGAGAATGCCCTGACCCTCAATGAAGTTAACCTCCTTCACGTTCACCTCGTTCTTCAACAGACCAGCTACAGCCTTGATGTGTGCCTTCTGTACATCATCTACGGCAGGAATCATGATCTGCTGGAGTGGCTGGCGCACCTTGATGTTCACCTTGCGGCGCAATGCCAATACCATAGAAGTAATCTTCTGGGCGATGGCCATACGTTCCTCCAAGTCTGCATCGATAGCAGCTTCATCAGCTACTGGGAACTTATCCAGGTGTACACTCTCCAACTCGCCGCCCAAGTCGTGATACAACTCGTCAGCATAGAATGGAGCGAATGGAGCCAACAACTTAGCCACTGTCATCAGACAAGTATAGAGAGTCTGGTAAGCGCTCAGCTTATCCTCGCTCATCTCCTTACCCCAGAAACGTTTACGGTTCAGACGAACGTACCAGTTAGAGAGGTCATCGCTGACGAAAGCGTCGATGAGACGGCCTGCGCGGGTTGGATCGTAGCCAGCCAACTCTCTGTCAACGCCCTTGATGAGGGTATTGAGTGAAGAGAGAATCCAGCGGTCGATCTCTGGGCGCTTCTCGAATGGCACCTGAGCAGCCTCAGCATCGAAACCATCTACGTTAGCATAGAGGGCGAAGAAGCTGTATGTATTATATAAAGTACCGAAGAACTTACGACGGGTCTCATCTACACCGTTAGGGTCGAACTTGAGGTTGTCCCAAGGCTCACTGTTGGTCATCATATAGAAGCGAACAGGGTCGGCACCATACTTATCGATCATCTCGAATGGGTTGGTCACATTGCCCACGTGCTTACTCATCTTGTTACCCTTGGCATCGAGCACGAGACCAGAAGAGATGACGTTCTTGAAGGCTACGCTGTCGAATACCATGGTAGCGATAGCATGCAGGGTGAAGAACCATCCACGGGTCTGATCCACGCCCTCGTTGATGAAGTCGGCTGGATAGAACTTAGGAGGAATAGCATATCCCTCGTAGGTGCTGTGAATGAGTGCATCGCGGTCTGCCTCTGTGCCACGGGCCATCTCTCCCTCGAATGGGTAGTGGAGCTGGGCGTAAGGCATTGAACCAGAATCAAACCAAACGTCGATCAGGTCGCTCTCACGATACATTGGCTTGCCCTCCTCGTTGACCAATACGATCTTGTCAACGTATGGACGGTGGAGGTCAATCTTATCATAGTTCTCCTGACTGTAGTCGCCAGGAACGAAACCATTCTCCTTCAATGGGTTGCTCTGCATGATGCCAGCAGCCACAGACTTCTCGATTTCAACATAGAGTTCCTCCAGACTGCCGATGCACTTCTCGCCACGGTTCTCATCACGCCAGATTGGCAATGGAGTACCCCAGAAGCGGGAACGTGAAAGGTTCCAGTCGTTCAGGTTCTCAAGCCAGTTGCCGAAACGGCCTGTACCGGTGCTCTCAGGCTGCCAGTTGATGGTCTTGTTGAGTTCTACCATGCGCTCCTTGCGGGCAGTATCCTTGATAAACCAGCTATCCAATGGATAATAGAGGATAGGCTTGTCGGTACGCCAGCAGTGAGGATAGTTGTGCACGTGCTTCTCACTCTTGAAAGCCTTGCCCTCCTGCTTCAACTCGTAGCAGAGTACGATGTTCAGGTCTTCAGCCTTATCAGAAGCCTTCTTATCCCAAACACCATCCACATTAAACTGTGGATCGTAGGCATTCTTCACGTAGTCGCCTGCGTGATGAGCGTATGCCTCCTTGTTGACGCAAGCGCTTACGAAGTTGGCATCGAGGTCTTCGATGAGATAGAACTTACCCTGGAGGTCAACCATAGGGCGGGTCTCGCCCTTCTTATTAATAAGGCAGAGCGCAGGGATGTTGGCATCCTTGGCTACCTTGGCGTCATCAGCACCGAATGTAGGAGCGATATGAACGATACCGGTACCGTCATCGGTAGTAACATAGTCGCCGAGGATGACGCGGAAAGCCTCGCTGTCCATCTCAACAAACTTATCGCGACCATCCGCAGAAGCAAATACCTTCTCAGGATGAGCAGCAGCATATTCTGTAACGAACTGAGGCGCAAAGGCATCTACCTTCTCGCATGGCTTTACCCATGGCAGGAGCTGCTCGTAGTGCATGCCTTCGAGGTCGGTACCCTTCATGTGGTCGATGATGCGCCATGGGCACTGCTTCTTCTCCTTGTCGAATGGAAGGAGATCGCCCTCCTTGCACTCCTGGTCAGCCTTCAGATAAGAACCTACCAAAGCCTCAGCCATCACGAGTGTCATAGGCTCGCCATTGTAGAGGTTGTAGGTCTCGATGGCTACATAGTCAATCTTAGGACCCACACAGAGAGCCACATTTGATGGCAAAGTCCAAGGTGTAGTAGTCCATGCGATGAAATATGGTTTACCCCACTTGGTCCACTCTGCCTTAGGATCCTTGATGAGGAACTGGGCTGTGGTAGTGAGGTCCTTCACGTCGCGGTAGCAGCCAGGCTGGTTCAACTCGTGAGAGCTCAAACCGGTACCTGCACCTGGAGAGTATGGCTGGATGGTGTAACCCTTGTAGAGCAAGCCCTTGTTATAGAGCTGCTTGAGGAGCCACCAGAGGGTCTCGATATACTTGTTATCGTAGGTGATATAAGGATGATCGAGATCTACGAAGTAACCCATCTTCTCGGTCAACTCGCGCCACTCAGCGGTGAACTTCATCACGTTCTCGCGGCACTTGTGGTTGTAGTCCTCTGTAGAGATATACTTCTCAGAAGCCTTGTTGTCAATATCCTTCTTGGTAATGCCGAGTTCCTTCTCGACACCGAGTTCAACAGGAAGTCCGTGAGTATCCCATCCCGCCTTGCGGTGTACCTGGAAACCCTTCATAGTCTTGTATCTGTTGAATGTATCCTTGATACTACGTGCCAACACGTGGTGAATACCCGGGTGGCCGTTAGCTGATGGAGGTCCCTCGAAGAAGATAAACTGAGGGCAGCCTTCACGCTCGTCAATAGACTTGTGGAAGATGTCGTTCTTCTCCCACTCTGCTAAAACGTCATTGTTGGTCTTTGTCAAATTCAGACCATTGTGCTCGGCAAATTTCTTAGCCATATTATCTGTATATTTATTATTATTTTTACTTTTGGGCGCAAAGTTACGAAAAAAATATCTTTCCACCGAATAATCGCTTTTAAATTTCTATAATTTTTCCATTAAAAATCCCGATTTAAACATCAGAATCGCTCTTGATGCTTAAATCGGGAAACAATATCATGTAGGGCTGGCAGCGGAAACCATCAGCCCAAATGCTAAAATCTAAAACGATTTTGGGGTTGGAAATCAGTCCAGACTATTGAGCCATTTCTTGCCCCATTTGGTAGAAAGCCAAATATTAATGGCTATCGCAACTAATGCAATAATACCAAAAATCATGGTCATTCCTGTTACAAAATCCAACTGTTTCATAATTATCATTTTTTATTTATTATTCTAAACGCAATATATGCTAATGCTATCGTTCCCAAAAAGCCTCCTGCAAACATACATATAAGCCTTTGAATACTATCTGCACCCGTCACCATCGCCATACCACTTCCCAGCACTGTCGTACCAAAGGTCATGGTCGCTAAGTTATAGAAGAATTTTCCTAATTCCTCTCTACTCGTTCTCGCTCTTTGTTTATCTTCTCTTTGCGTCATCGCTCAGTTTCTTATCATAATTCTGTTTGATTCTGCAAATATAAGAAAATATCTCGCAAAGTATGCTGCACTGGCTATTTTTTAACAGTTTTTACACCGAGAACAGGTTTGCAACAGGACGACAGACTTTACACCAGGAACCATTTCCAACCGAGACTACAGGCTTTCTGCTTCCTGCAACCAGATGGTAGAAGTGGCATCCGAAGGCATTCGCCAGTCACCACGAGGACTCAGACTCACGCTACCCACTTTCGGACCATCAGGCAAGCAACTGCGCTTGAACTGCTGATTGAAGAAACGACGCACGAATGTCTTGAGCCATTTCTTGATGGTTTCTTCATCATAACTATCTGGGTCATTATCACTTATCTTCACTCGTTCACCTTGTGATTCAAGGAAGGCTTTCTTTGCCAAAAGATAGATTTTGGAAGGACGGAAGCCGAAGCGAAGGAAGTAATAGAGGAAGAAATCGTGCAACTCGTATGGTCCCACCAGGTCTTCCGTTTTCTGCTTGATATTGCCGTTTTCGTCGGCTGGTATCAGCTCCGGACTGATAGGTGTGTCGATGATATCCTGCAAAGTGATGCGGCTCTGCTCGTCCACCCCACTCTCTGCCACGTAGTTCACCAGGTGGCGAATCAAGGTCTTAGGGATGCTGGCATTCACGCCATACATACTCATGTGGTCGCCATTATAGGTAGCCCAACCGAGCGCCAACTCAGAGAGGTCACCCGTACCGATTACCATACCGCCACACTGGTTGGCAAGATCCATCAGTATTTGTGTACGCTCGCGCGCCTGCGAATTTTCATAGGTCACATCATGCACCTCCATATCATGGCCGATGTCCTCGAAATGCTGGGTTACCGCCTTGGCGATGCTGATTTCACGGATGGTGATGCCGAGGCTCTCCATCAGCGTGATGGCATTGTTGTAGGTGCGGTCGGTGGTTCCGAATCCCGGCATGGTGACACCGATGATGCCCTTGCGGTTCATGCCCAATTTATCGAATGTTTTCACGCAAACCAACAAAGCCAACGTAGAGTCGAGTCCTCCGCTGATGCCCACTACCACGGTCTTGGCATGGGTATGTACGATGCGCTTCGCCAAACCCATCACCTGGATATTGAAGATCTCCTCGCAGGAAGCCTTCATGTCGGCAGTAGCTGGGATAAAAGGATGCGGATTCACCTCTCGCTCCAATACAAAATCACGGACATTCTCGGCAGGATGTATATCTATCACGGAGATACCAAACTGCTTATTGAGCACGGAATATTTGATATTTCGCTGGGCATTCACGTAGGTAGAATTGGTGCGGCGCTCAGAACGGAGCTTCTCCACATCTATCTGAGCCACAACCATTTGGTCCTCTAAACTGAAACGTTCACTTTCACCTAAAAGTGCACCGTTTTCATAGATCAGGGCATTGCCTCCATAGACCACATCCTGGGTGCTCTCACCAAATCCGCAGGAACTGTAAACATAGCCTGTTATCGTGCGGGCACTCTGCTGGGAGAGCAGACTCTTCAGATAACTGTTCTTGCCTATCAGCTCATCTGTAGCCGAGAGGTTGAAGATGATGTCAGCACCCGCCAAAGCCAACTTGTTGCTTGGAGGCGCTGGAGCCCAAACGTCCTCACAGATTTCCACACCAAACTGGAATCCGTCGAAGGTACGGAAGAGCTGCACGTCAGGAGTCAGTTTCACCTTATGTCCGGCTAAACGGATTTCCTGTTCACGGAGGTCCTGAGCCGATGCAAACCATCGCTTCTCATAGAACTCACTGTAGTTAGGCAGGTAAGTTTTCGGCACGATGCCCAATATCTGTCCCTGCTGAATGACGATTGCACAGTTGAGCAACAGATCGCCAGCCACGACAGGAGCGCCCACGATGGCGATGATATCGAGTTTGCGGGTGAAATCGAGCAGCATCATCACGCTCTGTTCCGTTGCCTCCAACAGGATTTGCTGGCGGAAAAGGTCCTGACAGGTATATCCCGTGAGCGAAAGTTCAGGGAAAGTAATCACCTCCACACCCTTGCCCTCAGCCAAGATAATCTGTTCTTCTATCTTCTGAGTATTGAAAATGACATCTCCCACACGTACTGCTGGGATTGCACTTGCCACCTTCATAAAGCCATATTTCATATTCATAATTCTTCACTCTTCGTTCTTCACTTAATCGTAACCTGAGTTGCTCCATAACCATACTCCCGGAAGGAAGCGTCCTGATAAGAGCAGGACTTATAGCGGTAGTTCAACTCATGCACGATTGCCTGACGGAGCACGCCCTCACCCTTGCCATGGATGAAGATGATCTTCTGTCCTTTCTTATTCTTGTACTCCGCCATCGTCTTCTTGAACACATCCATCTGATAATGCAGGATGTCGGCGGAGTTCATGCCTGCAGTCGTCTCCAGCACCTCGTCGGCATGTAGATCGATAACCACCGTGCCATCGTCCTTCTTCTGCTTCTTCTTGCTCTCGTTGGCGACGATCTTCTCGTCCTTATACATCTGCTCCTTCAGTCTCTTAGAGTCGATGACCAAAGGTCTTGCCACCTCATCATTCTCCACGATGGTGAAGAGCAAGGCAGGAGTCTCGAAGAAATCATTCTCCTCGAAGAGATGCAGCTTGTAGAACTTCACAGGATCCAGGCGGAACTGCACGTCGGTAGCAGGCTTGAGGAGGAAAGGCTTATCCTTCTTGTAGGCCACCATCTGGATGGCGATATGTCCCATCTCATTAAGCACGTCACGACCGAATTCCTCGATGAAGAGCTTCGTGTTAGGCTCTACCTCTCCACATCCCTTCAGTGTCCAGGCATTACCCTCAGCCACGAGATAGGTGTATTGGATAAAATAGTTGCTGTCGTTGACGAAGTAAGTCTCGAAACGGGTATTCGTGATTTCCTTGATATCCACCGGGACGAAAGCGAGATAAGCGCTGAGCTTGTTGCCGCCGTCACGCTCACGGGCTGGCGCCTGGAAGGTAATCTCACGGTCGGCAGCATCATACTCGTCCACATTCATATCCACCTCCACATCATGCTGGTTGAGGATAGACTTGATGCTTCGGCTGTCGTTCTTCAGTTCCGTGTTGGCACGTTCCTCAGCAGCCTTCTTGGCATCCATCTTGGCAGAAATCATCTTACCCATGGCATAGTCGTCCTGCTCCACCACTACCACGTCGTGGATGGAAGTAGGAATCTCGAAGCCATCCTCGTCCATCACCATCACGATATCTTTACCCTGGAAGCCAGAGATCTTACCGCCTCCCACTTCACTCAGGAATCTTACTTTATCACCTATTTTCATCTTTGTTTTCTATTTGTTTGGTGCAAAGATACAAAAGATATTGTAAATGACGAAAAGATTTATCTTTTTTATCACAAATCGTGCGGATTTCGATGAATTTGACGAAAAACAATTCAGAGGAGGAAAACAAACGAAACAAAAAACCGGTCAAGCTCTACCAAAGAGCCCGACCGGAAAACTTATTACTTTGATTAATTAAAAATTGATATATTAGTATCTCTCAGAGAGAACGTATATCCTTAAGTATTTAAAGAGAGTGTGCAATGCTTACTTGATGACATACTTCTTGCCACCGCAAACATAGACACCTGGAGCGAGGATGTACTCAGCATCTGCCATGCTACCTACCTCAGCTACCTTCTGACCATTGATAGAGTAAATCTTCAACTTAGCAGGAGCCTTCTTGCTACCTACCTGGTTGATACCTGTTGTGAAAGACTCGTTGGCCTTACTACTACAACTACTATTACGATCATAAACTGCACCGTTTACGAATTCGAAATCACCAGTCTGGTTGTTACCATTACCATTATTGTTGAAGATAATGTTAGTAGGAAGTTCAGTCTTATCACCATCATACTTCCACATCCAAACATCCAAACCATTCTTCTTCTCACCAGTCTTGGTACAAGATACACCAGGCCATCCACCAGCATATTCGTCACTACCATTCCAAGCATAAGCGTGAACATCAGACCAGTCTGAAGGAGCGATGAAGTAAGCGAAGATACCTGTTGGAGTTGGAATAACCACCACTTTCTTCTTATTGAACTGAGCAGAACCAGTCTTGGTTACACCTTCTGCATTGGTTGCGCTCCAAGTTACAGTCTGGCTCTCGCCTTCCATCATGTCAGCACCGAGTGTGAATGTAGCAGCCTTACCAGGGGTAAGAGCCACCTGCTCGCCATCACCAATCTTATACCAACCGCTCTTGGCATTGTTGCTCAATGTGGCTGTTACGGAGATAGTCTTCTGGAAGTCACCACCGTTAGGACTCAAAGTAACCTTGGCTGCTGTATTGACAGGAGCGTCAATCTTCTTGGCACTTGTACCACCATCATACTCCAAGTAGATATCACCTGTAATACCTGAGATTTCACCAGACTGAGCACCGCTACCATTATTCAAGATGACATTGAAATTCTCTACGCCATCGAAATCATAAGTCCAGTATTTAGCACCATCGATTTCCTCAGGGCCGTTCATTACCTTACCAGGCCATGCACCAGTCAAGTTTTTGCCGCCAGTTATCCAAGCGTGGATGTAAGGAGCCTTGTCTGCCTTTACTGTTACCGTAATAGAAGCATTAGGATCTACCTTGGTATAAGTAACCTTACCTGTCTTCTCCTTGCCTTCAGAGCTTGTAGCACTCCAAGTCACAGTCTTGGTCTGCTTGAAGTCCATGTCTTCACCGATAGTGAAGGTGGTAGCCGCACCAGGGGTCAAATCTACCTTGTCCTGTCCCTCTATCTGGTACCAACCAGACAAGGCGTCTTCAGAGAGTGTTGCGGTAACAGTTACCGTATTGGTGCGGAAACTACCACCAGCTGGAGAAAGAGAAACGCTTACTGGCGGAAGAGGAGCCTCGTCAACCCAAGTTGTACCAGCCTCTTCATTACCATCATATTTTTGACCGCCCAGAGACTTGGCTGTTGTATCGTAGATGAAAGCACCATCATCAATGAGCTTGCCACCAGTCCAGTCTTTCACGAGAACTCGAACCTGACCCTGATTATGAGGAGCATCAACAGTGATAGTAGGACCTGTGTAAGTCTTACCTGTTACCAAGTCTGTATAAGTACCAGCTGGGCAATCTGTGAAAGTAGCACCACCATTGAGGGCTACGAGTGCATAACTGTCCTTATAAGCACGCTTGAAGGCGATACCACCATTGGCCTTACAACCCTCGTCTGTCCACTGACCCTTACGGAGAGCAGGAACAGCCTGACGAATCTTGTTCAGACGGATGAGGTGCTGAGCCACATCGTGATTCAAAGTAGCTGCCACGTTACCTGAAGCTTGATATTCACCGAAGTCTGATGCTTCTACATCACCTGTGATATAACCACCGAAGTAAGCACGACCGGTGTTAGAAAGAGGACCATTAGGACCTTTGTCTATCACAGAACCACGACGGAAACCTACCTCAGAACCATAATAGAGACATGGAATTCCACGGAAGGTAAACATCAGAGAGAGATTCTCAGCCCACTGAGCATCACTACCAGAGAAACGGATACCATCACTTGGCTGAGGACCGTAGTCATGACTATCTACATATACTACATTATAAGTAGCATCATTGTATTTCATATCACCAGACTTAGCCAAGCCGTATGCACTTCCTGCATTAGAGAAGTTGTAGTGCAATGGGAAGTCGATTACATTGAAACCGCTTGACTGAGAATAGTCTGGCTCATGCCATGCACCATTCAGCATAAAGGTATTATTGCTTTCAGGAGAATCCGCATTATCCTTCTCGCAGAGAGGCATCAGCTTAGCATCATAACCTGTACCACTGTCATAGAGTTCCTGAGTGTCCCAGTATGACTGGCTGCCATCAAACTGATCCATCAAGTTCTGTGGAGCCTTCCATGTATAATAATAAGGTGAAAGGTTGTCCTGACCACGGTACTGCACACTACCGAAACGGGCACAAACCTCACCATACATGAAGAAAGGAGCCTTGTTCAATCGCTTGTCCTCGTACTTCTTACCGAGGGCAGCAAACTAAGGAATGAACTGCTTGCAGAAGGTAAGACGTGAGATGTGACCGGATGTATCAATACGGAAACCATCGACACCCATCTTGATGAAATTGCCATAGCATTTGACAAGATATTCAGCCACTGTATTATTCTCAGTATTGAGGTCTACACAATCGCCTGCAATCTGAGCCCACCAACGATTAGGTAAGTCCCAGTTGAAGTTACCGTAATGGTGCCAGTAGTTGTGAGGATCATGATTCTGACCATCGGTATTCTTCATCATGGCAAGACGACGCTGATACTGAAAGCCTGGCTGAAGAGTCGGATAGTCACTACCCAATGTTTCGAAATTAGGAATCATACAAGCATTGATGTCTGCCTGGTTACGAAGACGAGTATCACGGTCGAACTCCTTGCAAAAATGCTCCTCACCGAAGTTACCGGTGTGGTTGAGCACGATATCGAGGATAATCTTGATACCCTTGGCGTGAGCCTTGTCGATGAGTTCCTGGAACATCACGTCACCGCTTTTTTTGCCGTCACCGCTCTGATAACGGCAATCTACCTTGGAGAAATCCGAAGCATGGTAGCCGTGGTAGTCATAACCAGAGGCGTTCTGAACGACAGGCGTAATCCAGATGGCTGTGAAACCTAACGCCTTGATGTAGTCGAGCTTGTCGATCACACCCTGGAAGTCACCTCGCCAACAAGGGTCCTTGGTACTCTTCTGTGCTTCCTGGTTGTCCCAGCAGAGCACATTGTTAGCAGGATCACCATCGTAGAAACGTGTGGTAATCATGAAATAGATACTTTCGTCTCGGAAGTCTGTACGATTAGATGTGAAGACATCCGTCGCCATCGACTGCATTGAGACCAGAAGGAACAGCAATGCCGTCCAAATCTTCTTTGTAAACCTTCTCATAAATTGTGTTGTTAAGTTAAGATATTTAGTTATTGTTCGCAAATATAATAACAAAAGGTGTAAACAGCAAATAAACAAGCACTTAACTCACTTTTTTTACATGCAATCGATTGCACCAGAACGTAAAATATGATTGCGCAATCGATTGCATAGAATCTTTCAAAGATTTCCGCCCAAAAGTTTGCATAATTAAAAACCTCTCTTAGACCATGAAGTAATGGTTTAAGAGAGGCTAAGTTTCTCTATCTCACTTTCTGACAAGTCTGTCATTTGCATAACTGTTTCCATATGTATCTATAGAGTTTTTGACATCACGATAAGCCTTCAAAGTATCCTCATATTCTTTCATCCTTTTTATATGATTTTCTGAAAGTTCAGCCAGTTCAGGCTTGTTCCCTCAATTTCTGAATTTCCTCCAGTGGAAGTTCGGTAGCTGTTGATACTTGCTCTTCAGAAAGACCCATTGAAAGAAGGCGGCAAGCTGTGGATAGCTTTTCTTTTTCCATTCCTTCAGCAAGACCTTTTTCCATACCTTTCGCCATTCCTTTCGCCATTCCTTCCGCCATACCTTCTTCACGCCCCTTTTCCAAAGCCGTATCTATAGAGTTTTTGACATCACGATAAGCCTTCAAACTATCCTCATATTCTTTCAACTCTGTTGGGGTGAACTTCGCAATCTCGGCCTCCTCAAAGAGTTTAGTAAACACTTTCTCTTTCAAGGCAGCAGGACGCTTATCCAATCGGGAAAGGTTTTTCAATACATACAACCACTTATCATAAAGCGTGTCAAGCTCCTCCTCTGTCTTATTGAACTTTGCTATCTCAACATACTTGAAAGAAAGTTTGTCATTAAAAACCTTAAAAGTCTTCTTATCAAGCAAGCCTACATCATGGTTGATATCATTCTTGTCAAATGCCTCTTCTTCCAAGTCGAAGTTCAGCAGAGCAACTGTATATACATGTTCAAGTTTGAAGTTCCATTCAGCCACTTTTGGAGCCTGTTCACGGATAGGAAAATAAGCATTCTGCATCTCAACGATGAACTTTTCACCATGCTCATTTTCGCAATAAACATCAAAGATGGGCTTGCGCTCGGCAAAGACATCACCAACGTGCTCACTATTCAAGTACTTCACATCCTTAATGACCTGAAAACCATCAAACAGTGAATTCAAGAAATTGATGAGCAAATCCTTGTTAGGCTTTGTTCCAAAGATACGCGTAAAACCGAAATCGGTAAGCAAGCTAATATATCGATCTTCTATCCGTCTCATATCCATCTCCTTTTAAAACGTTTAACTGAATTGTGATGCAAGGTTATAAAAAGCGAAGTCCCACCGTGGTACGCATCGTTGAGAGGCGTGGTGGGATTTGTTGTTGCAAAAATACAATTTAAATTCGAATTCTCCAAATATTTTTCGGAATTATTCTTATTTTTCAAAAAATCAAGACCACAACCGCACTATCTTCACTACGATCTCCATAAAGGTTCGTTTTCCCAACCTTGCAGGAACCCCATGGCATTCATGTCAACTTCTGGACACCGTGACAGTAAATCTTTGAAGTTAGTACATAACTCATTTTGAGAATCAATGGCATTAAGCCAATACAACTATCCAAAGAGGAAAGATTCTCAGCATACTTATGCTTATCAATAGCCAAATCGGGATTGATAAACAAAAAAGTTCCGCCCTGGTACGCTGTTCTACGGGAAGCGTGGCGGATTCTAGTGCTGCAAAGTTACTATTTAAATTTGAATTCTCCAAATATTTTTCAAGAAATCTTTTAGAAGACAGGGAATTTAACAAAATAGAGAAGAAAAAGATTTAAAATCACTCCACTCGACACCACGCCCCATCCCCCTCACTAACAACCTGCTAAACGAAAAACGAGGATTGCATCCCTGCAACCCTCGCCTAACTTTAGTAAAACCTCAAATCCGCAACCTATAGGGTTTCGTGGGAATTTACTTGTAAAACGACAAAA
>OBKS01000260.1_pt1 | contig 57604 bp, 61 predicted proteins | sample 1517381 | NCBI WGS metagenome assembly OBKS01 (sample SAMN04571686, study PRJEB22368) | human gut metagenome | biome: human gut; material: stool | host: Homo sapiens | place: Luxembourg | collected 2012-08-03 | reverse complement strand
ACTGTATAGAACCAAGCAAAATGTCTTATAGTGATTATTTAGATTATTGGATGAAGGAGCATTGTGAAATAAACTTAAAGTATCACACAATCCAGGCAAATCAAAATATTATGAAAAATTATATAAAACCTAAATTAGGATTTTATATGTTATCTCAACTAACAACATCAGTTCTTCAATAGTTTATAAATAACATATATTTAGAAAAAGGATTTTCAAAGAATTTTCTAAAAAATATTTTAAAGAAAAATTAAATAATTAAAAGAAAAAGTAGATATAAATGATGTTAGAATCGACTAAACAATATTTAACAATCGCCAATAGTGTAATCAATAAAGATAGATATGATTCTAGAGCGAAAATGATACAATTGAAGAAAAAACAATAAACGAAATTAAATTAAGATATTTTGTACCTTAGTTTTTTATGATATACTATTATTATAGTAAGAGGTGATAAAATTGGGCGAGACATTTTTAGCAATCATAATAATAGTAATATCAATAGGAGTATTTGCATTAATTGAAAAAGTTTGCAAACCGATAAAGCCAACAACAGCAATTTTAATAATTATACCAACAGTGGCAACGTGTGGAATTTCACTTTTGATTTATAAATTTTTTAGAAATAGTTTTGAAGTAACTAGCTATCATGGAAAAAACTCTTCAAGCGCTACTAGTGCTCATTCGGTTACTTCTTATGATATTCCAACCTTTGATGAACCAAAGAAAACTGAAAAGAAAAAAACAGCAAGCTCATTTACTGATGTGTCTGGTAAAACTGCATATTATGATGACAAAGGAAATCTTATAGGAAGTTCAATAGATAATGGATTTGGTGAAAAAATATTTACTGATGCTAAAGGCAATTATGTAGGTGAAGGATTTAGTAATGGACTAGGTCAAACTGTATACACAGATAAAGACGGAAACATAACTTCTAGTAATAATAATTATCGAGGTGACGAAGCATTTTCTGATGGAACAACAGCAAAAAAAGATTCTTTTGGAAATACATTTTATTCATAAGGAAAGCTTTTATCTAAAGAGGAAGTTTTCTTTTTTTTTAGCATGCGTTGGAACGATATATCAGTTAAATTTTACTTATTCGCATTTTCCAAATATGTCTAGTCTTCCCAAAATAATCTTTATTTTTTTATAATAAAGGTAGAATGGTTATGGTAAAATTTATATTTAAACTACAAATTTATATTTTCTACATTTTACTCTTATTATTGATTGTTATATAATGTGATTAAGCCAACTTACAATACTAATTATCATAATCTTGATATAATCTTTCTATTGTTTTTAGGGTTAACTCTAAGAAAGCAATAGATGACTCTATTTATTATTACAATTATGATAGAATTAAAGTAAAATTAAAAGGGCTGTTACCCGTGAATTACAGTTTACAATCCTCTAATTAGAAACTACTTATAAACTGTCAATTTTGAAATTCAACTCACTTTGATTTCTTTATCTTATTTGATGTCACCAAAATTGGTTTGCATCATAATCATTTGAGATTTATTATTATCAATTATTTTTTTGTAATTGCTTCTATTTTACTTTTTAATAAAACATTATTATTTTCTATAATAATTGAATAATCATAATTTTTCTTTAACTGTTGTTCTATTCTTTCGACAATCTTTCTTATTACTCTTGAAACCCAAGATTGAGAAAGTGATGTTATCATAGCTATTTCCGCTTGAGTATGAAATTTATCGTTATAAAATCAAAAATAAAGCATAATTATTACCATATCTTGAGAAGGTAAATTACTTACAATTTCTCGTATAATTTGATAACACTCTTTCCTGTCATATTCTTCTACCATATCATTTTTACTAGGAGTTATATCGCCAAGCGTAGTAACATAACCTTCTTTATAAACAGATTTACTAATTGTTCTATCAAGACTGTCAATGTTTTGAAGTTTCTTCAACTTTCTTAAAAATTGTAATATTTCGTTATCAATACATTTTGCAGCGTAAGAAGCAAATTCCATATTTCTTGATTTATCAAATGTTAATACGGCTTTTATCAATCCAACATTACCAATTGAAATTAAATCCTTCTTGTCATAATTGACAGTCCTAAATTTTTTTGCTGCTTTATATAATATCATATTTTTTTAATTTATCAATTTTAGAATCTAACACTGCTATTTTTTCATTTACATAATATATAATAAAATGATATAATTTATTAGTAAGATTATAAAAAAATTTATATATTATAATAATTAATTTTGTGATTATTTGTCAAAAAGCTAATTAGATAAAGGTGTAAAAATGAGTAAGATGTATTATAAAAGAATAGATTTAATTAGAGTATTTTCATGTGTAGCTGTTTTATTATACCATCTAGGTATTCTTCCAGGTGGTTATTTAGCTGTTACAACTTTTTTTGTACTGAGTGGATATCTAACATATATCAGTGCATCCCAAAAAGATGATTTTTCTACAAAAGAATACTATCTTAATAAATTAAAAAAACTATATTTACCACTTATTATAGTAGTATTTATAACAGTATTCTTAACATCATTTATATCAGATTTACATTGGTTTAACCTAAAAAGAGAAGTCACATCTATTATTTTAGGATATAATAACTTTTGGCAAATAAACGCTAATATGGATTATTTCTCAGGTAGCATTAATTCTCCATTTATGCATTTATGGTATATATCAATATTAATACAATTCGATTTAATATTTCCTTTTATATATAGAGGACTAAATAAAATTCAAAATAAATTTAATAAACTTGTACCATTATTTCTAGCTTTTTTAACATCTTACATATTTACATTATATTTTTATAAAATGAGCTTTTCAAAAGATATTATGGTAGTGTATTATAGTACTTTTACAAGAATTTTTTCATTATTGTTTGGTCTTACATTGGGATTTATTCATACTAATTATAAGCCATTAGTTTTAAACAATTTTAAGCAAAAAGTATTTTACCTTTATTTATTAATACTTGGCTGCTTCTTTATTAATAATAGTTCTTCAATATATTTAAATGATATGATTATAGTATCTATAATTAGCTGTAGATTGATAGATTATAGTATATCTATTAATGACGATTTATTATTTGAAAAGATTATAAAATTTATTTCAAGTATAAGTTATGAAATATACTTAGTTCAATATCCTGTTATATTTATGTTTAAATATATAAATGTTCCTTTAAAAAATATTGTGATAATAGTAGTAACAATTATGATTTCTTATATACTGCACTTATGCATAAATAACAAAGATAAAAAGAAAAATATTAAAATATTACAAATAATTATAATAATTTTAACATTACTTGGAATTATTAAATATATAACAGTTAAAAGTTATAAAAAAGAAATGAAAGCTCTTGAAAATCAACTTAAACAAAATGAAATTAATCTTAAAGAAAATGAAGCGAATTATAAAGAACAATTAAAAAAAGAAAATGAAAATTGGTTATTGACATTAGAAGAATTAGATAATGATTTAAATAAGTTAAAAGATGTAGTTACTAATTTACCATTAGTTGGAATTGGTGACTCTGTTATGTTAGGAGCTGTTCCTAACTTACAAAGAAAATTTCCTAATAGTTATTATGATGCTAGGGTATCAAGAACAGCATGGGAAGTTAATGGAGTACTTGTAAATCTAAAAAACAATAATCTTTTAGGAAACCCAATAGTTATTAATTTAGGTACAAATGGTGATTGTTCACGAGATTGCAAAAGACAAATAATGAATGATTTAGATGGTAGAAAAGTATTTTGGGTAAATACAGTAAATCTTTTAAATGTAAATGAAGAATTAAAATCATTTAAAGAAGAGTATGATAATTTATATATAATCGACTGGTATACTATTTCAAGAAATCATCCAGAATACTTTATTTATGATGGTATTCATTTAACAGAAACAGGTAAAAATGTATTTGCTGATGTTATTTATGATGCGGTTTATCAAAATTATTTACAAGAATACCAAAATAAAAAAGAAGAAATAATAAATAAACATGAAGAAAATTTAAAAAAGAAAATAACTTTTTATGGCAATGATTTATTACTAAATTCCTTTGATTATTTACAAACTAATTTTAAAGATGCTAATTTTATGATAAATAAAGACATAAATAGTGAAAATATTGAAGAAAATATAAAAAATAAATTAAATGAAAATTCATTTACTCATAACATCGTTTTAGCATTTGATGCAACAAGTAAGTTAAGCAAAAAAGACTATACAAATATTGCAAATTTATTTAAAGATTATAACTTATATATTATAATGATTAACGATGAAAAAATTGAAAAATACTCTAATGTAACTATTATTAATTTAGATGTCAAAAAAAATGATGATTATTTAATGCCTGATGGTATTCATTTGTCAGATTTAGGAAATGCTACATTAAGTAATATGATAACTGAGGTATTAGAAAGTCTTGCTACACAATAACATAAAAATATGCTATTATTAAGGTGGTGATAATATGGTAAGTATTGAAGATATAGATTACGCAATTAATGAAACATTAAAAGCGCATCCCGAATTTATGGAGCAATATCCAATAACACTAAAACAAACCATTCAAAGAGGTGTAAATCTAAAAAATTTTACTTCTAAAAATGGTGCTCGAAATAAAATGGCTAATGCTAAAGAAGCTGATTTTCTTGAATTTATAATTACAGAAATAATAAAAATTTACAATTCTTCTATAATATTCGCAAATCAAGAAATAAGTGAAAATATAAGTGATAAAGAAGCAAATAAACAATTAAACACATTTTTCCCATACTTTAATAATTGTTACAGAATAATATGTGAAATGGCTAATACAAAAAATCTATTCTTATTGTTTAAAGAAAATGATGGCATTTTATTAGATGCGATTAATATTGTTTTGAATAATAGATATAAAAATGAAAACAGAAAAAAATATATAGATTACTATGGTAAATATCCACAAGTTTTACCAAATGAAAAAAATAACGATTTATTTGAAAAACTAAAAAACAATACAACTAAAAATATTAAAAATTTAAAAATAAATTATAATGCGTTAAATAAATGCCTTAATGATGTATTAAGTGGCTCTCAATTAAAAAACAAAAGAAATGAGTATGCACTTAGCGGTGAAATGTTTGTAACCCAAGATATAGGTAAAGTAAGAAAAAATCAAGAAGATTCAGCAATTATTATGGAACATCCTTATAACAAAGATTTTAAATTACTTGCGGTTGCTGATGGCATGGGTGGTCTTGCTTCTGGAGAGTTTGCAAGTTCTTATACTCTTCAAAAAATAATTGAGTGGTTTAATACTTTACCTAAGGAAATGTATTATGATAATCAAAACATAACTGTTTCTTTAAATGATAAAATTAGAGGAATTAGTAATGATATATATACAAAAATGCATAGTACTTTAGATGAAATTACTTGTGGAACAACTTTAGTAGTAGCTATTGTAACACAAAATGAAACTTTAATTTCTAGCGTTGGCGATTCTAGAGCGTATATATTAAAAAAGGGAAAACTACAATTAGTTACTCAAGATCAATCAGTAATATGGCCTAAAAAGTATACACCAGAAAGTATTCCTAGAAAATTACTTGATGATATGAGATTTAGTATCTTCGGGAATCAAATTTTAGGTTGTATCGGTAAAAAAAATATAGATTCAATTAATAATTATAAAATAAAAAATGACAGTTATGATAAATTACTTTTATTCACTGATGGAATTACTGATTTAGTTGGGTTTGATAGAATACAAGCAATATCATCTCGCTATGATAATGATAGAATAACATCTTTAATTGTTAATGAAGCTTTAAATAAAAATGCGGTTAGAAAAAAAGGAACAGACTCTTTTAATTATGGTGAAATAAAAGCTGGAAAAGATAATGCGACTGCAGTTATGTATGCTAGGAGATAGTTTATGAATGATAAAATAAAAATAAAAAATGAATTAAGTGAAAAAGAATTTACAATTCTTTTTAGCTTTGAATTTGATAATCATAATTATATTACATACACAGACTATGAAAAAGATGAAAATGGTAATATTTTGTGTTTTTCTTCTATTTATGATAATGATAAACTAATGCCAGTTAATGATGAAAAAGCATTAGACATGATAGATGAAATATTGAATCATATGGTAGAAGAAACAAAAAATAAATTTATTATAGAAGAAGATAAGTAGTATTATTTTCTTTTTAATTGGAGGAATTATGAAAAAGATTATTTTAAGTATAGATGGAATGAGTTGTAGTGCTTGCAGTAGTAGTCTAGAAAAGTACTTAAATAAACAAAAAGGTATAAAAAGTGCTTATGTAAATCTTGTCTTAGCTACTGCAAGTATAGAATATGACGATGAAATAGATATAAAAGATATAAATAAATATATAAAAGATGCTGGTTTTAAAAGTTTAGGTATTTATGACAGTAAAAAAGTAGAAAAACAAAACAATAACTATTTAATTTTGTTTACGATTTTGACTATCATAACTTTATATATTTCAATGGCACATATGATTAACCTACCAAGTATTCCTTTTTTAGATATTGAAAGACATATTGATAGATATGCTCTAACATTACTAGTAATAACTATTTTATATTTAATATATGGTTTTGATATCATAAAAAGCGGTATAAAAAATTTAATACACAAAAGTTCTAATATGGATACATTAGTTACTATAGGAGTATTATCCAGTTTTATTTATAGTCTTATTTCAACAATAATTATTTTAATTAGAAATGAACATATGCCATTATATTATGAATCAGTATGTACAATAATATATTTTATAAAATTAGGCAGATATATAGATAAAAAAAGTAAAGACAAAACTAAAGAAGCCATAAAAGAATTAGTAACAATAACTCCTGAATATGCTTTATTAAAAAATGGCAAAAAAATAACAATAGATGAAATAAAGAAAGATGATATTTTAATATGCAAGCCAGGCATGAAAATAGCAGTAGATGGTGTTATTACAAATGGTACAACACATGTAGATGAGTCATTCATAACTGGTGAATCTATTCCATCTAAAAAAATTAAAGATATGAAAGTAGTGGCAGGTAGTTTAAATATAGATGGTAGTATTGAATATAGAGCATTAAAGATAGGAAAAGATTCAACCATTTCTGAAATAGTGAGATTAGTAGTTGAGGCCACAAATACAAAAGCACCTATTTCTAAAATTGCCGATAAAGTAAGTGGAATATTTGTACCAACTGTTATTATAATTTCAATTATAACATTAATAATTTATTTAATATTAGGGTATTCTATTAGTGATAGTTTAATTCGTTTCGTAACTGTTTTAGTTGTAGCTTGTCCTTGTGCTTTAGGACTTGCAACACCACTTGCGACAATTGTATCAGAAGGTGTTTGTGCTAAAAATGGTATTTTAGTTAAAACAAGTGAAGTATTAGAGCTAGCTAGTAAAATAGATACTGTTATTTTTGACAAAACAGGAACTCTTACTTTTGGAAAATTAAAAGTAAGTAAAATCAATAATTATAGCACGTATACAGAAAAAGAATTACTTAAAATAATATCTAGCTTAGAAAGCAAATCATCTCATCCAATTGCGACAGCTTTTAAAAGTGATGGTTTATATAAAGTAACTAATTTTGAAAATATAGAAGGTTTAGGAATAAAAGGTACCATAAATAATAATAATTACTATATTGGAAATAATAAGATAATAGATAAATTAAAAATAAATAATTTGTTTATTCAAGATGAAAAAAAATTACAAGAAGAAGGTAACAGTATAGTCTATGTCATAGAAAATAATCAAATAATATCTCTAATTGGTGTAAAAGATATAGTCAGAAATAATGCGAAAAAAGTAATTAAAGAACTAAAAAAAGATAAAGAAATTATAATGCTAACTGGAGATAATGAATTAACCGCATCTAAAGTTGCAAAAGAATTAGGAATTGATAACGTTATATCAAATGTTTTACCTAAAGAAAAAAATGAAAAAATTAAAGAATTAAAACAAAAGCATAAAGTTATGATGGTCGGTGATGGTATTAATGATGCGCCAAGTATATCATTAGCGGACATAGGTGTATCATTGTCAAGTGGGACTGATATTACAAGTAATTCAGCCAATGTAATTTTAATGAATGATAATTTAAATAGTATAATTAATCTAATTAAAATAAGCAAAAATACTATAAAAAATATAAAACAAAATTTATTCTTTGCTTTTTTCTATAATATTTGTATGATTCCTATTGCTATAGGAGTTTTCCCTAGTATAAAAATGAATCCTATGATAGGAAGTATAGCAATGACATTAAGTAGCTTGACAGTTGTATTTAATGCTTTAAGATTAAGGAGAGTGAATCAAATGTTTAAAAGTATTGAAACAGTAATTAATGTAGAAGGAATGAGTTGCAATCATTGCGCCAATAAAGTAATGGATGCATTAAAAAAAATTAAAATTATTAAAAAAGTAAAAGTAAATTTAGAAAATAAGAATGTTACAATCCTTAGTAAGGAAGAATTAAATCTAGATGAAATTGCAAAAATAATTGAAGATTTAGGTTATAAGTATGTAAAAAATGTAAATAAATTAAAATAATGAATATAAATAATAATATGTTATGTTAAACTGATAATGGAGGTAAAGTATGAAATGTGTTAAAATAAAAGAAGCTAAAAAACTAGAATTATCAGAAATCGCCTCACCTGTTAAAGATGAAAAAAAGTAGTCTTTAAAGTTGATGCTTGTGGTATTTGTGGATTTGATATTCATTATTATATGAGTGGTGCACCTGTTGGCCTAGTAATGGGTCATGAATTTGCAGGAACTGTCATAGATGCTGACGATAGAAAAGACTTAAAAATAGGTGATAAAATTACTGGATTACCTATTAGCCCATGTATGGAATGTGACGCATGCAAAAGTGACAACTATCAATATTGCTTAAAAACATGGAATGAGGCAGTTGGTTTGTCTTTAACTAATCCAGGTGGCTATGCTTTAGAATCTAGTTGTCGCAGTGATATGGTTATTAAAATTCCAGATGGTGTAAGCGAATATGAAGCTTGCATAGAGCCATCTGCAGTTTCATTACATGCTATTAATTTGGCTGATATTAAAGTAGGTGAAAGTGTTCTTATAATTGGTGGTGGTATTATTGGACTTATGGCAGCAGAGTTTGCCAAATTAAATGGCGCTACTAATATTGCTTTAATGGAAACTAATCCTAAAAGAGGTGAAAAGTCTTTAAAATATGGTATAGTTAATGAATATTATAATGCTTTAGAAGAAGGAATTATTAATTCATTATCAGGTAAATTTGATAAAGTAATAGAATGCTGTGGAAATGGTCCTGCTGTTAGCGAGGCTATTATGTTGGTAAAACCAGGAGGAACTATTGTATTAGTAGGTGTTAGCTTAGAGAATATTTCTATTCCTACTGTAGTAACTGTTATGAGAGAAATTAAAATTCATGGAGCTATAGCATATACTTATAAAGAATTTACTAAATTTTTAGAATTAATTGACAAAAAAATAATCGATGTTAAAAAATATATTGATGACATAGTTCCACTTGAAAAAGCTAATGAAGCATTTACAAGATTAACTAGTGTAAATGATGACACTATTAAAATTATATTTAAACCATAAATAAAAGTTAGACTCTATTTATAGAGTTTTTTCATATTGAAAATAATACCTATTTATGTTAAAATATATGATATAAATTTATTGAAAGGGAGCTATATAAAATGAAAAAAATAATTAAAGAATTTAAAGAGTTTATTTCTAGAGGAAGTGTTATTGATTTAGCAGTAGGTATTATTGTAGGCGGAGCTTTCACATCAATAGTTACATCATTCGTAAACGATATAATTATGCCTGTTTTAGGACTTATTTTAGGTAAAATAAATTTTAAAGATTTAAAGTTAGTTTTAGTTAAAGCAACAGAAGATGTAAGTGAAGTTAGTATTAATTATGGCAACTTCATTCAAAATATAATTAACTTTTTATTAACAGCATTAGCAATCTTTATAATGATTAAATTTATTAATAAATTCAAACATAAAGAAAAGAAAAAAGAAGAAGTTAAACCAGTCAAATCAGATGAAGTAATCTTATTAACAGAGATAAGAGACTTACTAAAAAAGTAGTTAAATAAAAACTTATTTTAATTGACTTTAAAGCACAAATAATATATATTAGATAGTAGAGAGGCGAGTTTATGGAAGAAAGAGAAAAAAGAAGAAAAATACTTTATATAGTATTAGGTGTAATTGTCCTAATTCTATTATTCTTTGTGTTAAAATCATGCTCATCTAGTGAAACAAAAGATAATGATGAATTAGCAATCACTAGTGTTGATTTGGCAAAGAGTTCAACTGTTTTAACAGTTGGTGAAGAGGAAAAATTATCATACGCTATCATTCCTGCTAATACTAATGAAGGTACTAGATGGATAACTAATAATAGTAGTGTAGCTACTGTTGATAATTATGGTAATGTAAAAGCAATTAGTACAGGTACTGCTATAATTACACTTGTTTCAGATAAAGGCGTATCTGATTATACTGTAGTAAGAGTAGTATCAAAAAGAGCAGAAGATGGTAGTCATGTAACTGCTACAATTACTGAAAAAGATGTAGAAATTAAAGTAGGTAGTACTAAAAAATTAAATTATGAATTAGATCCAATGGACTCAAAATACATTGAAGTTATGTGGGAAAGTAGTAGCCCTTTAGTAGCTACTGTATCAAGTGATGGTATAGTAACAGGTTTAAAGTCTGGCGTTACTAGTATTACTGCTAAGATTGTGTTAAGTGATAATTCTGTTATTACTGATACAACTACAGTTACTGTTAGTGAAAATGCATCTTTATATTTAACAACTAATGTCCCTGATTTAAGACTTGGCGAGGTAGTAAGACTTAGTGCAGCTATTTCCACTACTGATGTTATATTAACTGATGGAACTGTAAAAGTTTCAAAAGATAATATAGCTTCTATTTCAAATGTTTCTATTAGTGATGGCTATTTAACATTTGATGTTAAAGGATTAAAAGCTGGAGATGTAACACTAAAATTAACAGGTATTACAAGCGATGGTAAAACTCTTAATTTAGATGTTCCTGTTACAGTAGTTAAATTTAGTGAATTATTTATAAGTAGTGGTAATAAAGAAATAAAAGTAGGAGATTCTTTTGTATTAAGTGGTAGATTAGAGCCTTCAATAGATGGCGCTATGGATGTTGAATGTAAGTCAAGTAATGAAAAAAGTGTTACTGTAGAGAGTAGAAATCCAAGTGGTGAATATAATGGTGCTTGTCAAATAACAGGTGTTAAGGCAGGTAGTAGCACTATTACAATGGTTATATCTGGTCAAAAGAAAACAATAAAAGTTACGGTAAAAGAAGATGGCACTGTTACTCCAGATGATCCAAATACTCCGGATAATCCAGACAAACCAGATACTCCTGATAAGCCTGATACTCCCGATACCCCAGACAAACCAGATAATCCAGACAATCCAACTGGAACTGCTAGTTTATCAGTAAGTTTAGATAAAACAAGTTATTCTATAAATGATAAAGCAGTTATAACTGTAAAATTCACAGATGAAAATGGAAATACAAAAACTTTATCTGAAAATGAATATACAGTAGCAACTGAATTTGATAGTAGTAGTTTAGGAACTAAAAAACTCATAGTAGTTTATCCTTATAAAGATAGTAGTCTAAAAGCCGAAGTAGAATATACTATAGCTGGTGGTTCTACACCTGGCACAACTACTACACCAGGTTCTGGCGGATACAATAGTGGTTCTGGGGGCGGCGGGTCTACTGGAAGTGGAGGTAGAACAGCTGGTGTTTATAATGGAACTTCTATTGTTGAATTAACAAAAAATAACAAAAAGAATTCTGACGGAAATTATGAAGATAAAGTAGAAGTTGTTGTTAAAGAACAAGGATGGGATACTAATAATTTTGATAATGTATTAGTTTCATTTAAATGTAAAGTTAGTGAAGAAAGATGTAAAAAAGCAACGCATGCTGATATGTGGGATTCTAGTATATTTGAAGTTCAAGATGTTCAAATAGTAGATAAAGGAACAACTACAAATATAAGTGGTAGTTATACAGTAATTTATAAAAACCAAAAAGGAACTTGGAAACAAAAAAATACTTATTATGACAAAAATGATCCAAATTTTGAAGCAGCAATTAAAGAAAATGTTTTCTTAGGAAGTGACCATGCAGTTAATAATGCTACTGGTTTAAATCCGGTGCTTGATTCAGAAGGTAACCAAATAACTATCATTGATGGTGATGGACATTCTACAATTGATCCAAGTGATGACAAAGCCGGAACACTAACTATAACTCCAGAGAAAGCATATAAAAGATTAGCGACAGATGCAGCCAACTTTGTTATTAATTTATCAATTAATAGAGGATATAAATTACTAAGTATTACACCTTCAACACAAATAGCTCCAGACACATATTATTATAATTATACAGTGTCTTCTAAAAATGAAACACTAACAGTAACAGCGGCACTTTTAAATAATGAAACAAAGAAAATTGTAACATTAGAAGCAAGTGCAAGTGTAAAAATTGATAGTGTAAAACCAAACTGTAATCATATTAGTTATGATAGTCAAACAAATAGAATCAATATAATTGGTATTGATAACGAATCAGGACTTGCAGATATTAAAGCTGTAAAATGGGGCTCTGTAGGTAATAGTATATTAGTTTCAAGTACAGAAAAATCAATTAATAGATTTTATACAGCTAAAATGGGTGGTAACATATCGTTTATAATTACTGATAATGCTGGTAATACTAACACATGTACTGTTAATGTTCCAACTAAATTCTGTTATACATATGCTGCTTGCGGCTCTGAAAATGTTAATAATTGTAAGGCTTGTAAAGAAGCAGGATGCAAGAAAGACGGAGAAAGAGTAGCAGGATTATATGAATGTACTGCTAAAAATACAGATGTAAAGAGTAAAAAATATATATATCATATTTTAGATAAAACAGAAACAGAATTATGGACAACAAAAGAAAATGATAGACCTAAAAAATACGAATATGAATTTGAAAAATTAGATAATGTTACAATAGATAGTGTAATATATAGTTGTACACCACAAAAAGATGGTCACAATTTTGGTTTATTCGTAGGTAAGTATAGTGCATATGCATGTATTGATGAAAGTCAAAATAATATTTCATATAATGAGATAAATAGAAAAGATGACGAAGATATATATAATAAAAACTGTTTAGTGTGTGGATGTGATAAGTGGACTGATTGGTATCCAACATATAGTGAATATACAGGAAATGTTACACCAGAGTATAATTCAGATTATTTACAAGTTATTAAAGTAAGAAAGAGTTATAGTTCTTCAAGTGATGCTTGTTCACAGACAGGAAATATGGAATCAGAAGCAGAATCAACATTCTTCTGTAATAGTATTGCTAATGGTTCTAAAATTAATGGTAAAATAATTAATTGCAATTAAAGTAATCTAAATGATTACTTTTTTTATGTATTAATTAATATCATTAAATAGGTGATTATATGAGCTATATTGTTCTTTTTTTTAAAGGTATATTAGTTGGTGCAGGTAAAATTATACCGGGTGTTAGTGGAGCTATTATTGCTATTCTATTAGGAATATATGAAGAAGGGTTAAAAAAAATTAATAGTCTATTTAAAGATTTTAAAAATAGTTTAAAGTTTTTATTTCCAATAGGTTTAGGAGTATTAACAAGTATGTTTTTCTTTAGTAAAATAATTGTAAATTCTTTAAATAAATATTATTTACCAACAATGTTACTTTTCTGCGGCTTAATATTTGGAAACTTGTCAGAAAACAAAATAAGAATTAATAAAAACAATATATTTACATTTATAATAATTTTCATTATTACAATACTTTTATCCTTTCTTAAACAGGATAATAATTCTGAATATAGTTTTATAATGCTAATCATAATGGGATTAGTAGAGGCAATTAGTATGATAGTACCAGGATTAAGTGGAACAGCACTCCTAATGTTATTTGGATACTATAACGCAATAATAACTTCATATAATACATTGAATATGAGTGTTTTAATTCCATTTATTATAGGTTTAACAGTTGGAATACTTTTGATAAGTAAAATTATGACATATTTATTTGAAAACTATAAATCAAAAACAGAAACAATAATATATGCATTATCAATTTCATCAGTATTTACTTTATTACTAGAAACTATGAAAAATAATTACAATCTAAAAGAAATAACAATTAGCTTAATATTGCTTATAATTGGATATTCTATTACTAAAATGATGGAAAAATTGAAATAATTGTGCTATAATTCTATAAGAATAGAGGGAATATATGAAAAAGAAAAGAAGATTAAAAAAAGGGCCAGTAGCGGTATTGATTATAATTATATTAGTAATATCTATAGGAACTTATAAAATAATAAATAAGCCTAAAGTAAAAGAAAAAGATAAAGAAATAGAAGAACCTATTACACCACCAAAAGAAGAAAAAAAGTCGCCACTTGAAATGTCATTAAGTGAATTTACTTTAGAGGGATATTTTGAAGGAACTGTTTTGACAGAAAAAGAAGTAGATGACGACTATATGAGCAATATAATATATGCAGGAGATTCAGTTGCTTTATATTACACAATAAACAAAATAAATAGAAAAGAAGTTTGGCATCAAATATCTATAAATCCTAAAACAGCACAAACATGTGATGTATATGTTAATTCTGTAAAAAAATATAGTTCATATGTTGAATTATTTAAAGAAAAGCAACCAGAAATAGTAATAATGACTATGGGAACTAATGGTGTATCAACTATGGATAAAGATTATTTTATAGAACAATACGAAATATTTTTAAAAAGCATTATGAAAGCAAGTCCTAATACTACACTTATTATACAGTCAATACCACCAGTTCCAATTGAAAGAGATGAAGAAGGGAAAGCTTTAAATAATCAAAAAATTAATGAATACAATTATTATATAGCTGAGATGTGTGAAAGACTTAATTTGAAATTTTTATTTTCAGCTAATGCTATGAAAGATGAAAAAGGTGGCTGTAAAGAAGGATATTGCACTAAAGATTTGCATCCAAGTAAAGATGGTAATGATGCTTTATATGAGTATGCAAAAAAACATCTAGGCAGTATTAATTAAATATCATAAATATAACTCAAAAACATAAGATGTATTAAAGGAGAGTTATATGGATAAAAAGCCTAAATTGTTTGTAAACAAAATAGAAAAACCACTTAATAATAATGAGAGAGTTTATTATTCAAGTAATGATAAAAAAGAAGTAGTAAATACTTCTCGAAATAATGATTTAAATCAAACTTTGAATCAAAAAATCAATTCTATATTTAAGTCTTCTACCTATGTTTATAAAGCAGAAGTTAAAATTAAGTTAAAAGATAAGGAAGTAGTTAAAAAAGTAGTGGGCAAAAATCAGAAGTATTTGATTACTATGGATAACGAATTAATTCCTATTGCTGATATAATTGATATTGAATTATAATAAAAGAGGTTCTTTGAGAATCTCTTTTATTTACATTCAAAACCATTGTCTTCTAAATTTTTCTTGAATTTTTCTAAACTCCATTCATTGTTGAATCCAACTACTTCTTTAGTACTATCAGGTATTTTATTAATATCAATTGTTACTTTATAAGAAACATATTTTTTATCTTTATTTAATTTATAATTATATCCACCAGCACTTTTCAATTCTTTCAATTGTCTTTCATAGTTGTTGTAGATGGCATCAATCATATCTAAATAACTGCTAGTTGGTTCATTTTTGTAGTCAATTATTAGTGTATCAAGTTGGTCGTTTTTAAAATTTCCAGAATAAACAGAAGTGAAACTTCCTGAATCGTTACTATTTTTTAAAGTACACATTATTGAATTACTATTTTTTTTATTCCCTACTATTAAAATAAGAATAACAGATAAAACTAGTATAATTCCTAATACTAAATAAGTTTTACTAATATTTAATTTTTTGTTACCTAAATTAATATTCATTTTCATCTACCTCACTATATTAATAATAAACTAAATTGTATAATTAGTCAATTATTTTCCGTATTGATAAGTATATTTGATTAATAAATTAATGTTTTCATCATCTTGCATGTCAGCAATACTTCTACCAGTAGCTTTTTCAAAATCTTGAAGAGACATGTATTCACTTAAAATTTCAGCTGAATCAAATGAATATTTAGCTCTAAAACGACTATGTGTATCAGTCTTTTCTTCTCTATAATTAGCGTTAGCATTGTTTAAAGAAGAGGTTTCTTTAAATTGAGACCAATCACTGTATTTAACTAAATCAGTATCTTTATAAGGATAACTTGAAGTACTCTCTTTCATATATGAAGAGTATTCTCTAGGACTACCATTGTACCATTTCCACATAGTATCAATATAACTATACATTTTAACTGTTTCTTTTTCTTTTTTATTATAAAGTTTTTCTAAAGTTTTATCTTCAATTTTTACAGTATAATTACCACCATTATAATAAATTTTAGTTTTATCTTCATCTTCATAATAATACTTATAACCAGTAGCTGTTTTTATTTCTCTATATTCTTTTTCTTCAGGATAATTAATAGACCATTCTGATTGTTCTTTTTTTATTTCAGTTTTGGTATCTTTATAAGCATAATTAGTTGGTTTTGTTGAAGAGAATGTAGAGTATTCATTATTAGCGTTTTTGTAGAATTTCCAAGTTTTATCACGATAACTATAGAAATTTTTCTTTTCATATTCGTAAGATATAACGGTTCCACCATCAGGAATAGTAGGATAATTTTCTTCATCATATGGCATATTAACTCCATATTCATTTTCGTTAGGACTTATTAAACTACTATCATACCATTCAGTCCATGGACTATAGTTCACCTGTCTATTTTGATAATTATAAGTAACATTTACTTTTACAAGAGTTTTATTATCTTTGAATTCTTCAGTAGCTTTTCCAAATTTCTTTTTGTCTGTTGTACATTTGTTACAGTTAGTTAAATTCAATTCTTTAACATAACCATTGTTAGTTTTAATAATAGTTACAGTACCACTACAAGTACTATTTCTAAATTTTTTATCAAAGTCAACTGCATCTAAATTAATTGTTTGAGATGTTCCTTCATAGCTTGGCAAAATATCATTATTAACAGCAAATTTAAAAGCAGCATCAATAGCGTCATTTTCAAAACTATTACATTTACCCTTAATTGAATTATTGTAAATAGTAATACTAGCAAATATCACAACCAAAACAAAAGCAATTAAAATCCAAAGCGTATAATCTCCATGTTTTCTATATAATGATTCAGGAGAATCTTCATTTTTTTTATTAAACATATTATCCCTCCACTACTAGATAATATACCATATTTTTAACAATAAAAAAAGAGTTTTTTGTAAACTCTTTTCTATAAACATACGTAAGTATCTGGTAAGCATCTAAGCGCACAAACACATTTTAAATTCATTGTGAAAAATGAATTAGTTGCTACATAAGGATAAGTACTAGCTTCTTCAGTATCAGGATTAGGTGCTAAAACTCTGAAAGTTGCACAGCAGCCATCTAACTTTTCTATTCTGAATGCACTAGAACAGTTTTCTCCTGGTTCAGTACAAATAGTGTCACCTTTAGTAGTTGGCATAGTCCATGGTGTTCCATTTCCACAGCAAGTATATAACATAACTGGTCTTGTATTACAATTTACTGAAGTTACTGAACATCCTAAAAATCCTCTATCACAAGTATCAAGACATGTGTCTGGGCAACTAGCGTTTTGTTGTAAAATATTTATAACAGTTAAGATTTCATTAATGCAGCGGCAATCATTATTCTCTTGATTATTATTACACATTTATAATCCACCCCTTCTAATTTCATTAATAACATATTCAAACTAGTTATAATGGTGTCATATAAAAACCTAGAATTAGTTAATTTATGCATATTTAAACCAAAACAGTTTACTTTTTATGTATTTTTAGGTTATACTATTATAAGATAAAGGGTGATAATTGTGATACTAAGAAAACCATATGCTATATTAATTAAACATTTTAAATTAATACATGTTATATTTACATTGCTTTCATTATTTTTATTTTTAAAATGTACTGATTTACTTAGTTTTATTAATGAGTATATAGCAAATACTGGATTTATAATTGATAGTTATCAACTAGCTAATTTACTTCCTAAATACATAAATATATTAATTATATTTGGTATTATATTAAATATAATAATTGCTATTCTTTTAAAAGCAAAAGATAAAAAAATAACATTTTACATTATTAATATACTTATATATGTTTGTTTATTTATAGGATTTACATATACATCTTCTTTATTAAACCAAATGCAAAATAAAATAATAGATATAAGATTAGTAAGAGCACTAAGAGATATTTTCACAGCTTTAAATGTCGCACAATTTATAAGTCTTATTATGTATGGTTTTAGAGCAGTAGGATTTGATGTAAAAAAATTCAATTTTTCTAAAGATATGGTTGATTTAGAAATAAAAGAAGAAGATAGCGAAGAAGTAGAAGTTTCTGTAGATATTGATGTCAATAAAATTAATAGAAGTCGTAGAAAAACGTTTAGAATGCTTAAATACTTTTACTTTGAAAACAAACTATTATGTAATATTGTCATATCTATTATAAGTATAGTTTTAATAGTTGTTATTCTAATAGCGTCTAAGAGTAATGATATTGTGTATAATCAAAATCAATTTTTCAATACAATTAATTATAATTTACAAGTTATGGATGTCTATGTAACTAATGAGGACAAAAATGGCAAAGTAATTGAAAAAGACAAAACATTTGTAATTGCTAAAATTAAAATCAAGAAACGTAATAGTCAAATAGAAAAATTAAATATTGGTAGAATTGAACTAAAAACCCAAAATAACACATATCACCATAAAAGTAGTTATAAAGACTATTTTGATGATTTTGGAACGATTTATACTAACCAAGAATTGACTAGTGATTATAAAACATATTATTTAATATATAAAATACCTGAAAGTGAATTAGCAAATATGTATATAAATTATGTTGATAGTAATGAAAAAATATATAAAGTTAACTTCAATTACATGAATATGACTGGAAATAAAAGAGAAACAATTACTTTAAATGAAACAAAAAAATTCGATAAAACAATTTTAAATAACTATGAACTTGTTATAAATAGTTTCAATCTTAATAAAATAATTGAAATTAATTATAAGTACTGTCTTGCCAAAGATAACTGTTTAAGTGCTAAGGAGTATATCGCTCCAACTATTTCTACTAATTATGATAAAGCAGTATTAAGACTTGATGGAACATTGACAGTGCCTGAAGAGTATAACAACTATGTAGGAAATATGGAGATGCTATTAAATCGTTTCGGATATTTAGAGTATGTTATAGATGGAAAAACATATACATCAAGATTTCTAGGTACATTGAAAGCAAATAAAGTAAAACAAGAAAATACAGTATATCTAGAAGTAAAGGACGAAGTTTTAAAAGCGAGTAAAATAAGTTTAATAATTAAACTTAGAAATCAGAGTTATGAATTAATTTTAAAGGATGGTGAATCATGAAAAAAGTATTATTATTTTTAATATTATTGATTCTACCAATAGGTGCTAAAGGATATTACTGTGATTATGAAGATTACAATATAGCTCAAAAGAAGGCTTCAAATGTTAGTTCTTTTGTTGATTATGAAATGGTAAATGATGAAGCCATTTTTACAATAACAATTTACAATATTAAAGAGTTTCAAACAATAAAAGATGTTAAAAACAATAAATCATATACTTATAATGGAAAAGAATATATAAAAATTAATGTGACAAATCCTGGAACTTATACTTTTGAAGTGTATTCTAGTGAAAATTATTGTGATGATAATTACTTAAATAAAATATTTGTTGAAATTCCAACTTATAACAAATATTATAAAGATGAGTTATGTAGTGGTATAGAAAGCTATAAGTATTGTCAAAAATGGTTCAGTACAAAAATAAGCTATGATCAATTTAAAAAGGCAGTTTTAGATTATAAAAAAAGGATAAACGAAGATAATAAACCAAATAAAGATGATTACAAAAGTATATATGAATATATTTTAGAATTTTACTTAAATTATTGGTTTATAATATTACCTACGATTATAGTTTTAGGAATAGTAGGAATAATATTAAAGAAAAAGCAAGAAAACAAATTCAATTTGTAAAAATTATCAAAAAAAACATATATTTAATTAGGTGATATAATGCTTAAATATAAAATATGTGTTTTATTTTTGTCAATAATTAGCATTGCTACAGTAAGTTTTTTTACAGTAAGTGCGAATAAGTTACCATTATTTGGTAAAGTAATATATTTAGATGCTGGTCATGGTGGTTTGGATCCAGGAGCACTTTATAAAAGCATAAAAGAAAAAGATATTAATTTAAAAATAGTTTATACTTTAAAACAGAAATTAGAGGAAAATGGCGCAACAGTGTATCTTACAAGATATGGTGATTATGATTTATCAGTACCTAATGCAATGAATAGAAAAAGAAGTGATTTATCAAGAAGAGCTAATATGATTAATGATTCTATGTGTGATATGTATATATCAATTCATTTAAATGCTGAAAGTTCTTCATCTTGGAGTGGAGCACAAGTGTTTTATGATGATGTAAATAAAGAGAATGAAAGATTAGCAAAAATTATTCAAAATGAATTTAGAAAAAATACAGCTACGAAAAGAGAATATAAGCTAACTAATGAAATGTATATGTATAAAAGAATTAAAATAGTAGGTGTTTTAGTAGAAGTAGGATTTATATCTAATCCTAATGAAAGATATATTTTAAGACAAAATTGGTATCAAAATAAAATATCTAATATAATAACAAATGGAATTATTAAATATTTTTCATAAAAATAACACAATAAGACCACAATTTTAATAGGTATTTGTGATATAATTATTTAAGGTGAGAGTATGAGTAATAACAAAATCTTTAAAACACTTGATGAACAAATAGAAATACTTCGTTCAAAAGGATTGACAATTAATGATGAATATAAAGCCAAAGAAGTGCTGCTTAGAGAAAATTACTTTTTTATAAGTGGATATAGACATTTATTAATGAAGAAATATAAAGATTCTAGATTTATAAGTGGAGCGACTTTTGAAGAATTACATAGTATATTTTTATTTGATAGAGAGCTAAGAAATATTATTTTTAAACATATTCTAGTAATTGAAAATAATATTAAATCAATGATAAGTTATCAATTATCAAGAAAATATGGATTTAAAGAAAAAGATTATTTAAATCCTAATAATTTTACACAAGATAAATTGCGTGAAAAACAAGTATATGATGTTCTTAACAAAATGAAAAGACAAATAAGAGTTAATGGTCGTCAGCACTCAGCTACAATGCACTATATGGACAATTATGGATATATTCCAATGTGGATTTTAGTTAAAGTTTTATCATTTGGTATTATTTCAGAACTGTTTAGTATTTTAAAGACAGAAGATCAACAAGGCATAGCAGATTATTACAAACTAGATTTTACAACTTTGTCAATATATTTATCTTTGCTTGCTAATTATAGAAATTTGTGTGCTCATGAAGATATTTTGTATGATCATAGAACAGGTAGAAGTATACCTGATACAAAATATCATTATGAGTTAAATATTGAGATGAATGAAGAAGGATACATATATGGTAAAAATGATTTGTATGCATTAATAATTATAATGAAGCAAATGTTTACTGAAGAAGAATTTGTTGATTTAATGAATGAAATAGAATATGTAATTGGTCAATTAGATAGTAGAATTGATTCTGTCTCAATTGAAAGTGTGTTAAATAAGATAGGATTTCCTGCTAATTGGCGTGATATAGTCGAACTTTAAGGAGGAATAGAAATGAAAGATAGAAACAAAATATCGTATGTTTTAACTTTTTTAATAGCGCTTTCTCTAGGCGTATTTGGAACTTATTTATTTATGGATACATATCATAAAGAAACTGTCGTTGAAAAAACTGAAAAAGTAGTATCTGTAACTGAAACAGATACTATTAAAAGTTCAGTATCTAAAATATATGATGCGACTATTTTAGTTGAATCTTATAAAAAAGGTACTTTATCTTCTACAGGAACTGGTTTTGTTTACAAAAAAGATGACAAATATGGTTATATTATAACTAATCATCATGTTATAGATGGCGCAACTAGTGTAAAAATACTTGATAATTATAATAATGAATTTGATGGTGAAGTTTTGGGTAGTGATGAATACGCTGATATAGCTGTAATTAGAATAGATGCTAAAAATGTTTTGCAAGTAGCAGAAATGGGTAGTAGTGAAAGTTCAGAAATAGGTGATACTTTATTTACTGTAGGGTCTCCACTTGGTGCAGATTACATGGGAACTGTTACTAAAGGAATATTGTCTGGTAAAAATAGACTTGTTTCAGTTACTTTAAGTTCAGGTTCTTATTTAATTGAAACATTACAGACGGATGCTGCTATAAATCCAGGAAATAGTGGCGGACCTTTGGTTAATATAAATGGACAAGTAATTGGCGTTAATTCATTAAAACTTGTTGAAGATAAAATAGAAGGTATGGGTTTTGCTATTCCAATCGAAACTGTTATGTCTATTATAGATAAGTTAGAAAAAGGTGAAGAAATTGTTAGACCATATTTGGGTGTACAGTTGATAGATGCCGATAATATGTATCAATTATTCTATAATCGTATTAATATTAGCAAAGAGGTTAAGTATGGAGCAGTTCTTGCTTATGTAGAGAAAGATAAGCCAGCAGCGGTTGCAGGTTTAGAAAAAGGCGATGTTATTGTAGAATTAAATGGATTAAAGATTGAAGATTCTTCTACTTTTAAATATGCTTTATATAAGTGTAATATAGGTGATACAGTAAGTGTTAAGTATTTTAGAGGTAATGAATTAAAAGAAGCAACTATCAAGTTAACTGATAAAGTAGAATAGTGTAAAGCTATTCTTTTTTTGTTGAGAAATAAAAAAAAGATTATTATAGTTTAAGTAATTCAATAAATGAAAAAGCCAAATTAATAAGTATACAATTAGGGGAATACTTTGACTATATTTCTAATAGTGTAACTGAAACATGGAAAGATTTGTTGAATAGTAATTTTTGGTGAAAAAGATTAAGTTATAAATAATTTTTAGATTATATGAAAAATATTTTGTTTAATATTATAAGTTAGATGCCTGTCAAGAAAAAAGTGTATTATAGAACATAATTTAAAGATTTTCAAAATATAAATAGTATAATTTTATGGATTTTACATGATATATAAAACACTTTATGTTTCTTCTCATAAACTATTATAAGGAGGAATGTATATGAATGAAACTAAGATTGTTATAGATGCTGGTCATGGTGGAAGTGATCCGGGTGCAAGTGGTAATGGAATAATAGAAAAAGACTTGACTTTAGCAATTTCTAAATATATGTATGATAGATTTAAAGAATTAGGAATTCCTGTTAAAATAACCAGGGATAATGATATAACTCTATCACCATCTGAAAGAGTCGAAAAGATTTTGGATGCATATGGAAATAATCCTAACGTGATTGTTATATCTAATCACATAAATGCAGGAGGTGGCGAAGGTGCCGAAGTAATCTACGCATTAAGAAACAACAATGTTCTAGCTAATCTCGTTTTAGATGAATTAGGCAAGACAGGTCAACTAGTACGCGAGACATATCAAAGAAGATTACCAAGTAATCCATCGAAAGACTACTACTTTATCCATAGAGAAACCGGAAAAACTCAGCCAATCATCGTTGAATATGGCTTTCTGGACACGCCCAGCGACGCCACCAGGTTAAAAAACAATTATCAAAAATATGCAGAAGCTGTTATAAAAGCCATCGTTGAATATCTAAATCTAACATATGACAAAAACGAAAACCAGCCAACTTACACTGTAAAAAGTGGTGACAGTCTATGGAGCATAGCAAAAAAATATAACATTAGCGTAGAAGAATTAAAATTAGCCAACAACATTACTAGCAATTTGCTAAATATTGGTCAAAAATTAATTATACCATCAAAGCAAACTCAAACAACAACGGACGATTACGACATCTATATTGTAAAAAGTGGCGATAGTTTATACTCAATAGCGCAAAGATATGGAGTTTCAGTAAACGACTTGATAGAAGCTAACAACCTTTCTACAACAAATTTAAAAATAGGTGATCAACTATTAATACCAAAACAAAAAGAATCAAATTACATAACTTACAAAGTAAAGCAAGGCGACTCTTTGTATCAAATTGCTCAAAAATATGGAATAACAGTAAATGAAATTAAAAACACAAATAATTTAACATCAAATCTATTACAAATTGGAGAAACCCTACTAATACCAACTAAAAAAGCAGAATCAACACCATTAGAACCATCTACAACCGATCAAACAATTTACACTGTAAAAAGTGGCGATAATTTATATGATATAGCGCGTATCTATAACGTAACAGTAGGCGAATTAAAAAAAGCAAATAATCTTAATACAAATAATCTAACAATAGGTCAAAAACTAATTATACCAACTTCACAATCAACCATAATATATACAGTAAAAAGCGGCGACAACTTATATTCAATTGCTAGAAAATATAATAAAACCGTATCAGACATAAAAAGGCAGAATAACTTAACAAGTAACACCTTAGCAATAGGTCAAAAATTAATCATTTAAAAATATATTTATTAAATAGATATTAAAAACAAAGCAAAACAAAAACTCTCAAAAAGAAAATAATGAGAGTTTTTTTAATGTAATTCTTTACATACTCCAGCATCTGGTTTATAAAAACAATGACTTTTATATCTACCAGCTAAATCTTGGTCCCACCAAGTAGTAGAGCAACTAACACCAGTATTAGGTGCATAAAACCATAATGCATTAGTAGCAGGATGATAATACTTGCCCATTAATACCTTATCAGCTAGTTCTTTTTCTCTAGTAGTAGGATTACTAAAAAATAAAGGACTATCCTTCCCAGAAAAACCACCTGGATCCTGATAAATAACATCACTTATAGTAGTAATATCTTTAAAAGTTAAACAATTAGCAAGAGCTCTATTAACAGCAACATTTCCTACCATTAACATTCCTAAATTACCTTCACCAACTGCTTCAGCTCGCATTAATCTAGCCAGTAAATTTCTTTCCTTTTCAGTGTACTTAACAATAGCCATAACTTCACCCAATATATAATATGCAGAAAATGTCAAACATTCATAAAAAATGAAAAAAATTGTAATATTTTAGCACTCTCTATTGACAACTGCTAAAATAGTGGTATAATTATAATCGTAAAGGAAAGAAGGAATGAGATATGTTACCAAGAAAATTTTATTTGGATAGTATATTTGATGATTTACTAAATGAGGAGACTCCAGTTGATATGAAGTGTGATGTTTATGAAAAAGATGGAAACTATCACATAGAGGCTGATGTTCCAGGAATAGATAAAAAAGATATAAGCATTGAGTGTGATGATGGATATTTAACAATCACTGCTACAAAAGAAGCAAAAAATGATGAAGAAAACAAAAACTATAGTAAAAAGGAACGTTTCTATGGCAAAAGTCAAAGACGTTTCTATGTAGGAAATGTTGATTCAGAAACAATTAAAGCAAATTTTGATAATGGTGTATTAAATATTACTATTCCAAAACAAGAAGAAAAGAAAAATACTAAATTAATTAGTATTGACTAAGAGTTCTAATAGAACTCTTTTTTGTTTATTACTAACTATGATTAACAGAAGTTACATAAAATCACTAGGAATCAAAATTACGAAAAGTAACATTCTAAATTCAAAATTTATTAAAGTACTTTCACTAATGTAAAATATTTGCTATAATATCTTATATCAATAGTAAAGGAGATTAAATATGAATGACGAAAAATTAGAAATAATAGATGTTAACGAAAAAGGAACTAATACACCAAATGTCGTAGTAAATCCTACAGTAGAACCTGTCCCTATAGAAAAAGTAGAACCAGTTGAAACAATCACCAATACTACTTTAGATAATGTGGAAAATGCGAACACAGTAAGCGTAGAAAAAACGCAAAACGAAACACAAGAAATTAAAGAAGAAAAACAAGAGACAAAGCCAATTGATGAGTCAACTGAAATAGTAGATGTTATTGATACTACTAAACCACAAATCGTTAAAGAAAAAGAGGCAACTCAAAAAGAAGTGCAAAAAAAAGAAAGTAAAGCAGGGATGGTATTAGTAGTTACAATATTATTAATATTGATATTGGTAGTATTATTTTTACCACAATTATCTAGCTTATTAGCGTAGCCTATTGCCTATGCTTTTTATTTTGCAATTGATAAATTAATGATTAAACTATAATCATCGTCATTGGCCATAATATTTTTGTGTAGTTGATTACACTTCTCACATTTATAGATTATTTTATAAGTATCTTTAAACTTTTCAATACCAATTGGTTTCATTAATCCTTGACATTTGTTTTGTCTGTCCCCAGGAAGTATATCTAAATGTTTTGAATATAAGCAAAAAGGACAATGATCCCTAGCACTATATTTAAGAGGTAAAACCTCTTTTTTGCAGTGTTCGCATATAAAATTTTCATCTATCATATTAAATTGTTTCATGTAGTTCACCTATATCCATTATAAAGGTAATTTTCTAAAACAACAAGTAGAAAATATTAATAATTTTTGATATAATTTAAAAGGGATGTAATATGGAATATAAATTTGTAATAGATGATTTTGAAGGACCTCTAGATGTACTTTTATTTCTTTTAAAAAAAGATAATATAAAAATAGAGGATATAGAGATAGAAAAAATAACTGAGCAATACTTGTCTTTTATAAGACAAATGCAAGAAATCAATTTAAGTATAGCTAGTGAGTATTTAGTTTTAGCAGCTGAATTGATTGAAATGAAATCTAATATATTGTTACCTAGAAAAAAACAAGAATTAGAAGAAGTTATTGATCCAAGACAAAATTTAATTGATAGACTTAAAGAATATCAATTGTATAAAGAAGTAACAAATGATTTTAAATTGTTAGAAAATAATAGAAAAGAATTTTTTACAAAAGAGCCTTCCTTATTAACTGAATTTAAAAAAGAAGACGAAGTAATAGAAACTTCTAGTATTGATATATTAGTAGAAGCTTTTAAAAGTTTTTTAGATAAAAAAGAAGCTTTAAAACCACTTGATACTAAAATAACTAACAAGGAATACTCTGTTTATAAAAGAAGCAAAGAAATAAAGAATTTAATTAAAACAAAGAAAAAACTTGAATTTACAGAATTATTTAATGTTTTTAATAAAGAATATGTTATAGTTACTTTTTTGTCTGTTTTAGATTTAACACGAAAACAAGAAATTGAAATAAGACAAGAAAGAAATTTTGATAAAATATTTTTAATAGATAGGGGGATATAAATGAAGGCAGTTTTAGAAGGATTACTTTTTTTAGTTGGTGAGGATGGTCTAGATTTAAATCAGATATGTGAATTATTAAACATTGATTCTTTAGAAGCTAATAATTTAATTTCTGAGTTGAGTAAAGACTATACGAGTCCGGATAGAGGTATTAAAATAGAGCTTCTTGGAAATAAATATAAGCTTACTACTAAAGTAGAACACAAGGAGTATTATGAAAAATTAGTTGTAGAAGAAAATAATAAAGAGCTTACACAGTCTTGTTTAGAAACCCTAGCAATTATTGCTTACAATGAACCTATAACAAGAGTTGAAGTAGATGAAATCAGAGGAGTTTCTTCTATGAATGCAATAAAAAAATTATTATTAAGAGATTTGATTAAAAATTTAGGGAGATCAGACAAACCAGGCAAACCATATATGTATGGTACTACTAATAAGTTTTTAGATTATTTTGGTCTTAAAGATAAGAGTGAATTACCTAAAATAGAAGTTGTAGAAAACTCTAATGATGAAATCGATTTGTATAAATCTAAATATAAAGAAGATTAGTTGCATTTTTTCTAAAAAAGTGCTATCATTATAATGGAGATGGTAAAATGAAACTAAATGAATTATTTAACAGAGTATTTTTCTTATCAGTTATATCTAGTATTGTTAGTATTTTGTTAGGGTGCCTATTAATTTTTGAAACTAGTGCATCTATTGAAACTATGGCAGTTATATTAGGTATATTGCTTATTTTGCTTGGTGCTTTTATAATAGGCCGTTATATATCTTCTGAATTATTTAGAAGTATATTTGATTTTTCTTTGCTTTATAGCTTTTTATCAATTATATCTGGTGTTTTAATCCTAATGGATAATAGTTTAATAACTATAATAATTAGTGCTTATATATTTGCTAATCTTATGATGAGTGCGATTAACAAGATTAATTTGGCAGTTGTTATTAAAAAATTAGATTTAGGTAATTGGGTTTTACCTTTACTAGTATCTTTACTTTTAATAGCTGCTTCAGTTGTAGTAATAATTAATCCTATAAATAGTACTATAGTTGTTACAAAAACTGTTGGTGTTGTAGTTATAATTAGTGCTATTATTGATTTAATTGAAATGATTGCTATTAAATGCAAAGTTAAAAATGTTAAAAAAGAATTATTAGATTTATTTAAGTAATATATATTACAAATAGATATTGAGTTATCTATTTGTTTTTTATTGAACTTATAAAAAACGCACAATATATTGAAAATACTGTACGTTTATTACTTAAACTCGAAAAGCTTGAGTTATCAATTAATTTGGTGCTCGTGAAGAGAATCGAACTCTTACAACAAAGTTATACGATTTTGAGTCGTACGCGTCTACCAGTTCCGCCACACGAGCAGTTCTCATTCATTATACCACATAATATTTTTTTTGAATAGATAAATTATTAATTTTTTATCTTTATTGCGAATATATTAAAATAAGAATGGACAAATTGATACTTATTAAAGTATAATGGAAATGGTGATTGTATGAAAAAAATAGCTATATTTTTGATATTTATATTAGGTTGTGTTTTAGGTTTATTCATTTATAATAACTATAAAAAAGACATAGAGAATAATCGTTTAGATAAAATAGAAGCAATAAAAGCACACTATAGCTTATATGTAACAACTAATAAAGAAGCCAATTTATATGAAAAAAATGATGAAGAATACAAAATAATAGGCTCTCTTTCTAAAGGAACTGTAGTTTCATTAAGTGATATTATAATAGATGAAAATACAAAATATTTTCATATTAATGATTTGGATTATTTTATAGAAGTAGAAAATGTTAATCCAACTACTGAAACAATAGAAAACGATAATTATTATAAAAACTACGTAGTTTTCAATGAAAATATTATAACAAATGATATAACAAAATTTTATGATGATAACGATAACGTTTACACTGTAAATAAAAGTTATAATCTACCAATAATAATTAAAGATACGGATAAATACTACGTCGAAATTTTTAATAGACTTTTTTATGTAAAAAAAGAAGATGTTAAAGAAATTATAGAAAACAATAATAGTGATATTAAAACTAGAAATGATATAAGAACTCTTGCATATCATTTTGTCTATAAAGATGGTGAAAGATGCGATAATTCTTATATATGTCATCCTGAAAGTCAGTTTAGAAGTCACATTAAATATTTGAGTGATAATAACTATTTTGCTTTAACTATGAAAGATTTAAAATTATTTTTAGAAGGAAAGATACAAATACCAGAAAAAAGTATAGTTCTTACCTTAGATGATGGCTATTTAATAGAAAATGTGGTTGAAATCCTAGAAGAATACAAAATACACGCTACTTATTTCGTAGTTGCTTCATGGATAGATCCAAGTAAAATAAACTCTACATATGTAGAATTACAATCTCATACAAATAATATGCATAATGCTAATAAATGTCCTGGAGGTAATCAAGGTAGTCAATTACTATGTGAAGATAAAGACGTTATCTTAGAAGACTTGAAAATAAGTAGAGAAAAATTAAATGGCGCTTTTGCTTTCGCATATCCTTTTTATGACTATAACGATAGACTTATAGAAATACTAAAAGAAACAGGATTTGAGATGGCATTTATTGGAATTCATAATACTCTTGGTATGTCTAAACCAGGAACAGATTTATTTAGAATTCCAAGATTAACATTATCTTCACTTACAACTATGGAAGATTTTATTGATACACTTCGTTAGCATTTCCTCAATTTATACATATAATAAATTGAGGTGATTATGTGTATACAATTTATCAGGTAATGCCAGGTGATAATTTACAAGTAATTTCTGACAAATTTAATACAAGTATAGAAAATTTAAGAAAGATTAATAGTTTGCCATTTAATTATGACTTGACTGTTGGAGAACAAATAATAGTTCCATCTATTAGTAAAGAACCATTTATTTATTATACAATTCAAAAAGGTGACAATATGTACGAAATAGCTAGAAAATATAACGTTGATTTAAATACCCTTTTAAGAATTAATGGTTTAAATAAAGATGATTATATTTATCCTGGAGAAGAGTTAATGATACCACAAGGAAATATTCAAACTTACATAGTTGAAAATGGTGAAACATTGTATGATGTTAGTAATAAACTAAATACCAATGTTGATAAAATAATAGAAGATAATGATAGTATTTATTTATTACCAGGTCAATTATTAATAATAAAAAAGTAAACCTACATTTTATATGTGGTTTTTTTCTTTACATTAAATTGTTTAAAATGTATAATAATAATGATAGGTGGTAAAAAGCATGAAAAAAACATTTAAAGTATTTTTAATTATGATAGGATGTTTATTATTGTCCGCATGTTCTAAAGGTAGCTATAAAGAAGTAACTTATGAAGAATTAATGAATAAGTTTTCAAATAAAGATAGTTTTATTATAACTTTGGAAGCTGGAAGTTGTATTAATTGTGATATGTTTAAAGATACAATAACAGATATTATAAAAAAATATAATGTAACTATATATTATATTGATTTAGACAAGGTAAATGATGCCGAATATGGTATGTTAAAATCTATGTTTGATTTCACGGGTACACCTACAACTATAAATATTGTAGATGGTAAAGAAAATACGGCATCTCCTAGAATAAGAGGAAGAAGCGATTATTTAGAAATAAAGAATAGATTAATTAGTTGGGGTTACATTAAGGAGTGATACTTTTGAATAATGATAATATAGAAATACTTGACTTTGAGAATAAACCAAAAGAAAAAGAAAAGTTTAGTGTTATTAAAATGTATGGTGAAGAATTAGTTGGTAAAAAATATATAACTAATCCTGCCATAGCGCGTGATAAGGAAATAGAAAAGTTAATGCTTGTATTACTTACTCCTGACAAATCAGCACTACTTACTGGTAAAGCTGGTATAGGTAAAACTGCGATAGTTGAAGGACTTGCTTATTTGATTCAAAGAAATGAAGTTCCTAATGCTTTAAAAGGATATAAAATCATCAAAATAAACTCTACTTCTTTATTAGGTAAAATAACTATAGACAATAATGAGGAAATGGTTATAAGTATTTTAATGAGGGAATTAAAAGATGTTACTAAAACTATTTTGTTCATAGATGAAGTTCATACTTTAATTGGCGGTAAGGCTGATGGACCAATGGATTTAGCTAACATTTTAAAACCAGCATTAGACCGTGGAGATATTAAAGCAATTGGTGCCACTACTACTGAAGAATATGAAGCATATATTGTAAGAGATAGAGCATTCTTAAGACGTTTTGAACGTATTGAAGTTTTAGAGCCTAGTGAAGAAACTACTGTTGAAATTTTGATGAAAAGTATTCCAAGAATTGAATATAAAACAGGTGCTCATATAAAATATACTGAATTTATAACTAAAATGCTTATTTCTTCTATTGTTTCAGCAACTGGTCCATATAAAAGAGTATATGGTTTAGCAGCAATGTATCCAGATGTAGCTTTCTCTGTTTTATCACAAGCTTTTTCACAAGCAATATATAGAAATAGTGATACAGTAAATATATTAGATTTTTATAATGCGATTAAGCTTAGTAAGCGAATTTATCCTGATACTATAATAAAAGAATTAAAGCTATTTAAACAAAAATTTAAACAAATATGCGAAGAAGAAAAAATTGTTTTACCTGATGTAACAATTGATGAAATAAAAGTGGAAGAAAGTGAATTTTAATGATTAATGTTGTTTTATATGAGCCAGAAATACCACAAAATACTGGTAATATTATGAGAACTTGTGTTGCGACTAACACTCATCTACATTTAATTAAACCATTAGGATTTAAATTAGATGATGCCCATATGAAAAGAAGTGCTGTAAATTATATTGAAAATTTAAATTATACAGTTTATGAAAATTGGGAAGACTTTAAAAGTAAAAATAAAGGTATTTACTATTATTTGACTAGATATGGAAAAAAAGCACATACTTCTTTTGACTATAGTGATAAATCTTCTAATATTTATTTGATTTTTGGTAAAGAAAGTACTGGTATACCTAAAGAAATATTAAAAGATGATTTAGACCATTGCATGAGAATACCAATGACTGATAAGGTAAGAGCACTCAATGTTTCTAATGCTGTAGCCATTATGGTTTACGAGGTTTTAAGACAACAAGATTTTAATGATTTACTTCGTACTGAGCCTTTTAAAGGAGAAGATTATTTAGAAAGATAAAAATATAGGTCTTGTATTTATTTTGTTTTAATGATATCATATTAATGAATAATAGGGAGCGTGTGAATATGCAATTTGTTACTGACAATTATATATGGTTTTTAATAATTGGTATAGTTATTCTTATGGTTGTTATTGGCTATATCGCTGAAAAAACTGATTTTGGTCATAAAGATGTTGGCAAAAAAGAGAAAAAAGATAAGAAAAAAGAAAAAGAATTAAAGAAACTAGCTAAATCTAATTTAAAACTTAATGATGTTGTTTATTCTGATAAAAAAGATGAAGTTGAAGTAATTGAAGATAATCCTGTAGAAAACTTAAGTGAGCCTTTAAATACAGTAGAAGAGGACTTAACAGTGCCACTTAATAATGAAAAAAAGGAAGAGCCTGTTGAGGATTTAACAGTACCATTAAATGGTGTAGAAGAAGATTTGACAGTACCTTTAAGTGGAGTTAAAGAAGGGCCAGTAGAAGATTTAACGGTTCCTTTAAATAGTGAAGTATCTGAGCTTCCTAAAGAGCCAGAAAATGTAGAAATAGAAGAAACTCCTAAAGATAACGAAGAAGTTAAATCTAGTGATGATATTTGGAAATTTTAAGTACTACTTCGTGTAGTATTTTTTATAGTATAAAAAATAGAATTTTTATTAGTTTGTATATACAAATTTCTCATAATCCTTTATAATATAGGTAGTGTGGAGGGTTTTATGGAAGAAATAAAATTATTAAGATTGCTAGATGATAATCCAGTAGGTCTTACTGAAAGTGATTTAAGAGATATTTTAGGTATGAGCGATAGTGATTTAAAAGAGATTTTAAATAAATTAACTGTCAATGGTTTAATAACAAGTAAAAACGGAAGGTATACATTTACTAATGAGAGATACCATTTAGGAAGAATAAACAACAATATGAAGTTAATAACAAAAAACAAACAAGCTGTTAGTCTTGATTATGGTATGTGTGCTCCTAATGATTATGTAATATATACAACAAAAGAAAAAAAGAATTTAAAATATAAAATAGTGTATGTAATACCTAAAAATATAAACAAATTAGGTATAATTACTAATATTGATGATACAAACTATTTAATTGTAAATAATACAAAGTATATAGTTAATGATAAAAGAGTTACAAATGAAACAATAGTAGAATACAAAATAGAAAATAATGAGGTTGAAATAATCTCAGTACTAGGTTACAAAGATGAACCAAGCACAATTATGAAAATGCTAGCTATAGAATTTGGTATAGATACAGAATATCCAAAGGAAGTAGAAGAAGAAGTAAAAAATATTAGTATGGAAGTAACTGAAAATGATTTAGTTGGTAGAGTAGACTTAAGAAGTGATGCTACTGTAACTATAGACAGTATAGATACTAATGATATTGATGATGCAATATATTATGTAGGCAAAAATAAAAACAATCATGATATTGTTAGAATTAGTATAGCAGATGTTACACATCATGTTCCTAAGAATAGTGCTTCTGACATTCATGCAAGACAAACTACAACAAGTGTATATACTCCAGATGGAGGAGCTTATCACATGTTCCACCCTAAATATTCTAAAGGTATTTGCTCATTAAATCCTAATGTAGATAGATTAGCTAGAACATATGAAATAGCGTTTGACGAACGTGGTAATATTGTAATGGAAGAATCAAAAACATATTTAAGTGTTATAAACAGTAAGAAAAAAATTGATAAAAATTCTGTAAATAAAATATTTGATGGTGAAACATTAGAAGAATTTGAATCATATAAAGAAAACTTATTTAATTTACTTCAAGTATCTAAAGCAATAAGACATAGAAGAATTAGGAATGGTTTAGTAGATTTTGATTCATTTGATCGAAAATTTGATATTGAAGAAAATGATGTAAAAGGTATTAAAAATTGCCAATCTACATTAGCTTCCGATATGATAGAAGACTTTATGCTTTCAACTGGAGAATTCCAAGCTCGTTTATTTGAAGAAAACGGTATAAAAGGCATATTCAGAGTAGAAGAACCACCTGTTGTAGAGAAAGTAGATGAAGTCATAGATGCTTTGGAATTACATCATATACATGTAAAAAAGAAAAACGATTATTGTTCAAAAGATATTCAAGATATGTTACATAAAATAAAAGCTAAAAATTTAAAAATATATCCTGTGTTTAGAGAAAGATTAATAAGATCGATGACAAAAGCTAAATATAGTACTACTAATATAGGACATTTAGGTTTAGCTCTTCAGTGTTATGCACAGTGTACTTCACCGATTAGAAGATTTGGTGATGATGTAAATCATGAATTAGATGCGAAGTATATAGATAACTCTAACAGACAACCATACAATGAGGTTATAAAAATGGAAGCTTTAGCTGGTCATTTAACAAAAGAAGAAAATAGAGCAAAGAAATTTGAAAGAGAAGCAGATAGATATTATATAGCAAAATATATGGAAAAATTTATTGGAGAATCTTTTGAGGCCCAAATATTTGATATAAAAAAGGATGGAATAGAAATATTGCTTTCTAATTTAACAGAAGGTTTCTTAAGATTTTGTGATAGTAAAGCTAAATTTGATACAAAAACCCCTAATCAAATTAAAATAACTTCATTAAATGGAAGTGCTATTTTAAGAATAGGAGATAGTCTTGGAGTTACTTTAGTAGAAAGTGATGTTATTACAAGAAAAGTTTATTATAAATTGGATGAAAAGGTGTTGATTAAGAAGATATGAAAAAAATATTAATATTATTGTTTATATCTTTATTATGTGGATGTAGTAAAGATGTACTTATGACAGATTTAAGTAATATGAGTTTGAATGAAATAGAAACATATGCTAGTGAAAATAATTTAGAACTTAATAAAGAATATACATATAGTGATATAGAAAAAGATAAGGTAGTTAGTCAAAGTATACCAGTTGGAACTAAATTATCTGGCCAAAAATTAGATATAGTTATATCTAAAGGAAAAAATGACACATATAAGTTGTCACTTGCCATGGTAGGAGATGTTTTAATACATGGTTCTGTATATGGAGATGCTAAAACAAATAATGGCTATGATTTTACAGAGATGGTTAGCTTAGTTAAACCACTTATTGCTGATTATGATTTAGCCTATTATAATCAGGAAACAATTTTAGGAGGAGTAGAACTTGGTTTATCTACTTATCCTAGATTTAATTCACCATATGAAGTAGGAGATGCTATGTTAGATATGGGCTTTAACCTTGTTTCATTAGCTAACAATCATACATTAGATAGAAATGAAGAAGGTATTATTAATTCAGTAGCTTATTGGAAAAAGCAAGAAAATGTGCTTGTAGCTGGCTCTTATACATCGCAAGAAGATAGAGATAATATGGATATTCACATTGGAGAGAAGAATGGAATTACTTATGGATTTTTGTCCTATACGACAGCTACTAATGGATTAAAAGCTCCTTATGGCAAAGAATACTTGGTTAATGTTTATAGCGACGAATTAGTTAAAAAAGACATAGAAGCCATTAGAGATAAAGTTGATGTATTAATTGTAGCAATGCATTGGGGAAGTGAATATACCCATACACCAACTTACGAAGAAACGAGTATTGCTAATTATTTAGCCTCTTTAGATGTTGATTTAATAATTGGAAATCACCCTCACGTAATTCAACCAATTACTTATATTGATGATACTTTAGTTATATATTCATTAGGTAATTTCTTATCTGGACAAATAGGTGAAGAAAGAAATATTGGATTACTCGCATCAGTTGACATTACTAAAACAGTTGATAATGAAGGTACTAAAATAACTATAGATAATATTGGAACAGAATTAATATATACAAAATATAATATGTATGTAGCAAATGATAATTATTATTGTTCTAAATATAAATTATATCCTTTTAGTGATTTAAATAATAGTATTTTAAATAATTATCTAAGTATAGAAGAAAAATACAATAAAATAGTAACAGAATATGACAATACTATTAAAGTTAATATGTTTTCAGATAATGAGGTTAAATCATGACAGAAATCAGTAACAAGAAAGCCTATTTTGATTATGAAATATTAGAGACTTATGAAACTGGTATTGTATTAACAGGAACGGAAATTAAATCTATAAGAGAAGGAAATGTTAATTTAAAAGATAGCTATGGTGTTATCAGAAATAATGAAATATATTTATTAAATATGCATATTAGTGAGTATAAAGAAGGTAATATTTTTAATCATGAGGAAAAAAGAACTAGAAAGTTATTGCTTCATAAAAAAGAAATCTTAAAGATAAAAGATAAAGTAGCACTAGAAGGAATAACGCTTGTCCCTTTAAAATTATATTTTAATAAAAATAAAGTAAAAATTCTTTTAGGAATTGCTAAAGGTAAAAAAGTTTATGACAAAAGAGAAAGTATAAAGAAAAGGGACACTGAAAGAGAAATAAGAAAACAGTTCAAATATTGACTATAAGACAATTATAATGTATAATTGTCTTCACATGGGGATGCTTAGGTTTCGACAGAAATGGTGAGCTAGGGATGCAATACGTAAGGCATGCGTCAAATCCAAAAATAAAAATAAATGACAAAAATGAAGGCCGTTTTGGCCAATTAGCTTTCGCTTAATAGAATAAAGCAAGCGCTGCTATTATTTGTTTACTCATGACGAATATTAGTGGTTCATTAAAGTGAGTTATATTATAATTGTTCCTATAAGTTATAATGAATTTGAATAGGATTACTAAAGAAATATTTGCTGATTTTATTTTCTTTAGAAAATTAACAAATTAGATATTATTGTAGATTTCTTAGTAGCGCTATTTTTGGACAGGAGTTCGATTCTCCTCATCTCCACCATTGACGAATCTGTTCGAACTATTCGAACTTTTAGATAGATATCAATCAGAAATGATTGATTTTTTCGTTTTATGAGAAAAAATCATAGAAAGGTTGGTGTCTATGATAAAAATAATAAAAGAAGAAATTGAGATTGATGAATCTTTAGTTTCTAGATTAAATGTTATATGTGATTTCTGTAATACTACACCTATTATAGAGAATGGTAGTATTAGAAAGATAGAACACACTAATTTAACTTATATTGAACCACATAGAATTATTATAAATAATAAACTTTATTTAGCATTTAATTATTCAAATGAAATCTATATTCATAATCTTGGTAAAAAGATAAAACTATCAGAACTAGAAAATTATATAAAAGAAAACTAAATACTAGTACCCTAATCAGGGTATTGACTAATTCTAAAAAAGTGATATTATAAATAACCAATGAAAGAGGTATACTCTAGAAATGGAGGTACATCTATGAAATATAAACATAACATATCGAAATTTTATAATATTGAATTATTAGAGGAGTCAGTAGTATTTAGGCTTTATTAAATACTATTGTCTCCTCTTTTTTAGTAAAAGGAGTTGAGTTTTAATGAAGGAAGAAAAGAAAGTAGCAGGACTTTATATTCGTGTATCTACTGAAGATCAAGCACGAGAAGGATTTAGTTTACCAGAACAAGAAAAGCGTTTAAGGGCTATGTGTGAATATAAAAACTATAAAGTATATGATGTATATGAAGAACGAGGAATAAGTGCTAAAACAGGCAATTATAGACCTGAATTTGAAAGATTATTACAAGATGTTAGAGATAAGAAAGTAAATACTATTGTGGTATTAAAACTAGATAGATTAACAAGGTCAGTTTCAGATTGGGAAAAGATACTTACATTTTTAGAAGAAAATGATGCCTATTTAGATTGTGCGAATGATGAAATAAATACTACTAATGCTAATGGTAAAATGATTTCTAGAATACTTACATCAGTTTCACAACAAGAAATTGAAAGAACCTCAGAGAGAACTAAAATAGGACTTGCAGGTGCTATTAAAGTTGGTCATATTCCACATCAAGCACCTTTAGGTTATAAACATGAAGATAAGAAATTAGTAATTGACTATGCTACTAAAGATGTTGCTATAAGAGTTTTTAATATGTATCATGATGGCTTGTCATACAAAAAGATAAGTAATATTCTAAATGAAGAAAAAGTATTAGATAAAACTAATTGGAGGGATTCAACTATTTTAAATATACTTGAAAATCCAATTTATAAAGGAGATTTTATTCATGGAAGAAGAACAAAGAAACCTACTTATTATTTTGATGTAGTTGAACCATTAGTTAGTAAAGAATATTGGGAAGAATGTCAGGTACAACAAAAGAAAAACTCTAGAAGTTTTCAAAGAACTTTAACTTATTTATTTATGCAAAAATTAAAATGTCCTAAATGTAAAAGAGTATTAGGTGGTAAAGCAACAACAAAGAAAAATGGTAATTCATATTATTACTATTATTGTCATGACTGTAAGATTAGTTTTAAAGAATCTGAAATAGAAAAAACAATAGATGAATATATGGATTCAATCGTAGAATATGATTCAATTGTTAATCAATACTTTTTACCTATGATTAAGCAAAAAATAGAAAATCCAAAAGAAGAGTTAGAAAAAGAACTAAAAAGTCAAAAATCCAAATTTGATAGGATTAGAGAAGCATATATAAATGAGGTATTTACTTTAAAAGAATATAATCAAGAACGAAAGAAAGTTGAAGATATTATAAATGATTTAGAAACAAAATTAAATGAAACTGAAGTATGTGAAAAATTAAAATTTACTCCTAATGATATTTTAGTTAAAAGAGATATCGACTTTATCAATTCTATCAAGTATCCAGACAAATTTAAACAAAGAAATAAATTTTGGAATGAGTATACACGAGATGAGAAAGCAGAACTTATTATGAAATATATTGAAGAAATAGAATTAACTGATAAATATGGAAACTATACTGATGTAGAATTTATTAAGTTTAGAGAAAGTATAGCAAGTACTTCTAATGATTTATATTTCAAAGGTTATTATGATAGATATGTTCCATCACTATTTGGAAATATTTATGTAAAAATTAGATTTAGTGAATATCTACCTGAAGAAGAAATTGCACAACAAATAATGAGATTAAGACAGTTTTATGATGTTGGTTATTATGAAGCAACTTATAGTGTTAAAGATAAAGTATTCTATTTTAACTTTTTAGAAGATAAGAAAACGATTGTTAGAGTATTCCCGCTTGAAGATTATAGAAAAATAGATCCAGATGAAAAAATGGAAACATATAATCTAGGGGTATTATATGTTAAAGAAGATAATGGAACATTACTAGAAAATGAAGATGATGTATTTAAATTAATACCAGCTGAATGTGATGATAATGTTGTATATAGTAAGGAACCTATATTCGTAGAATCAAAACCTGTTCCTTACTATGAAGATGAAGAAAATTCAGATGATGAAATTTCTTCACAATAAAATGTGTGGCACGTTTTGTTTGCGATAGTAAATGAAAGTGGCGATAACATTTTATGATATCTTATGAAAGTTTTAACTATTACGTAGTTTTAGTTATTACTTGAATAAGATAAAACGGATTCTAAGGTGTTAAACCTTAGCTCCCATATCTTGTTAGTATGACAAGATATATAGGGAGTTATACATCTTGTCAAATGCCTTTTTCAAGATAGAATTGGAGGTGAATTTATGTTAGAACTACCATACTCATTTCATATTGGAAATGATAAGAATAAAACTAAAAAAGTAAAACAAAAAAATACTCCTACTAACTATAATAACAATGCTATTCAAAATGCTATGCAGTTATCAAAAGTAAATCATCACAACTTAAGACAATACGATAATAATCCTGAAAAGATTAAAACATTATATGGTTCAAATGATATTGTAAAAGATGTTAAAGAATTATATAAACAAGAATTTGAAGAAGCAAGATTAGAATATAATTCTAACCAAACTCGAGATGATAGGAAAATAAAAGATTATTATAGTAAGATAAGTAATGATACAAAGCACGATTTAGCAGTAGAAATTATTATTGAACTTGGAGATATGGATTATTGGTGGGACAAAGATGATAAAGAAATGTATAAAATGGAAAAAGTATATGATGAGCAAGTTTTATATTTAAAAGAACTAGTTCCTGATTTTAAAGTAGCAAATGCTACTATACATTTTGATGAATCTTCTCCCCATCTTCATATAGTAGGAATTGCAGTTAAAGATAATTGTAAAACAGGTATGAGCAAGCAAGTTGGTAAATGTAGTGTATTTACAAAAGATAACTTACCTAAAATACAAGATAAAATGAGAGATAAATGTATTGAATCGTTTAATAAAGAATATGAGTTAAGTGCTGTTTTAAAAGATAAACAAAAAGGAAGAAATATTGATTATAGAGTTAGTCAAATGGCTGATTACGATGAATTAAAGAAAAATTATAATAAGCAAAGACAAAGAATAAATAAGCTTAATAATCAAACAAAAGACTTAAATACTAAATCAGAAGAAATAAAAACTATTATTAATAATTTAAAAAATCAGCCTTTATCAAATAAAAATCTACTTTTATCTAATCAAAACAAAGACAAGATAATTGATTATATTGAAGAAGTAAGTAAATCTACAAATGATTTTAAAGAAATAACAAACTATTCTTTATCAGTAGATAAGATTAAGGAAGATTTTCAAGAAAATCATAATACTATTGAAGATTTAAGAAAAAGAGTCAAATTACAAAATGAAGAAATAAAAGATTTACAATATGATTTAAATGATAAAGATAATGAAATTTCTAGATTAAAATCTAAAATAGAAGATTTAAAAGATACAATAGATTATTGGAAAGATAAATTTCAAAGAGTTATTAAATATATTCATGATAAAATACATGGTATATTTGGTGATAAAGACGATAAGTATAAAGAAATGGCTGATAATTTATTTATAGATGGTATTATAGACGAAAAGGAATATACTAGTGTTATTAACAAAAAAGAAAAAAATAGAGATGATTTTGAAAGATAAAAAGTAAATTTATAATTTTATTGATTTTGATCATGATTGGTTTACAAAAAGATGTTATAAAACATCAAACATGAATTGTAACTATTGTAATTAAATGATATAATTAAATATGGAAGGAGGAATAAGAATGGAAGAGGGAAAAAAAGGTAAAAGTAATGTATCATTAATAATCATAATTGTAGTATTATTAATTGCAGTTTTAGGATTATGTGGTTATATCTTTTTAAACAAGGATAACTCAAGCAGTACTAAATATGTTACAGGAAACAATAATACAAATACTAAAAATGAAAGTTCTCAAAAGAATACTGAAACAAATACAAATACACAAGGAACTAAGACAAATTCAACAATTACATTTGATGGTTCAAAGTCAATTAATAGTAGTGAAAAAAATTACACTTTATCATGTCAAGGAAATGCAGGAATATGGATAACAGTTGACTCAACACAAAAAGTATTAACATTTAGTTTTACTCCAACAAGAGTTGTAGAGTTTTATCCATTAACATGGCAAAGTACTAGAAATGATATGTCAAGTTCTAATATTAACTTTGAAAAGAAAATTGTAGATGTGTTCTTTGGTGGAATGGGACAAAGTTCATCTGGTGACACTTTATTTATATTATTAGAAGACGGTACTGTAGAATATATTCCTATTGTTCATATGTTTAATCATGCACAAGGAGCACCAGTATCTTATGGTAAAATTAATGGTGTAAGTAATGTTGCTAAATTTACTTTATCAAGTACTGCTGGTGGTGTTACTACTTTGGCTATTAAAAATGATGGAACTTTCTATGATTTATGGTATGCTTTAAAAGATACAGGTAATTATTAAAAGTGCAAAGAGGAGAATAATTATAATTCTTCTCTTTTTATAAAAGTCAAAGGATTGTATTGCTACTTTTTCTATTTTTTGGTAAAATGTCTATAGTGATTGATATAAATCAATCGTCTTTATGTGAATGAGTTGTAAACCACTTCGTCGTTCGCACCAGATTTGATTAATACTCGTACATTTCGAGATAACATAAATACTACTCTCAATTTTTATTGACAGTAGTTTTATTTTTGTAATTTAGCAAAACCACTATCACGTATAAATTAATTGACAATACAATTACAAATTTGACGTTTAATAATATTTGTGATGAAGTATACGCCAATGAGAGGTGAGATGTTGTGCAAATAAAAGATGGTGAATTTTATCATATAAATATTTCGGAAAAGCATAATAATGTTTAGAAAGTTAATAATACTATTGATAATACAGCAAATTATGTATCAGATTTATATAATTTTTGCTTAAAATTTGATGCAAATGCACCAACATCAATTAATGAAGACCTTCCATTTTATAATATAATCAATGATTATTTAGAATAGGATAAAGATATAGGTACATATAAAGAAATGCTTAAAACAGCAAAAGCATTTTTACAAAGTTATGCTTTAGTACAAAGAGAAATGATTCTAGAAATGGTAAGAGAACAATTTTATAAAGAATTACCTAGTAGAAGTAAAGCAATTTATCTATGTAAAAAAGAACAATTAGAATACTGGAAAAATACAATAGCGGTTAATCAAAAATTTTGTGAAGTATTTAAAGTTAATGCTTCTAGTACTATTTTTAAATCAAATGATTCGCTATTACCAGATGATTCTATGAGCATTATGAATACATTTATTCAAGCTCAGAAATATTGGGATGCAGATTTTAACAATATAGAAGAAAAAGAAACGGAATATTTATTTGTAGGAAAAATAAAAGTTTTAAAAAAAGTGTAAAAAGTAATATTTTTATGCTTTTTTCTTAAAATAATGTATACTAGTATAGTAGGAGTGTATGTATGAAAAAGAAAACAATTATTATCTTAGTAATATTAATAATTTTAATATCAACTATATTGTTTTTATTGTTAAATAACGATAAAAAATTTACTGTAACATTTGATACAGACAGTGTAGAACAAATTCCAAGTATAGATGTAAAAAATAATGAAAGTATTAAACTACCAGAAATACCAACTAAAGAAGGTTATACATTTATTGGCTGGGTTGATGAAAATAATAATTTAATAACAAAAGAAACTAAAATAAATAAAAACACGATATTAAAAGCTAAATGGATTATAAATGATGTAGAAACAGTTACAGTAAAATATGAAGTAGATGAAAATATGAATGAGTTTATTTTGGAAAAAAATAGCCAAGTTTTAATACCTATGCCACCACAAAAACAAGGATATATATTTAGTGGATGGTTAACAGATGATGGTTTTATCATTACATCTAATACAATTATAAATAAAGATATGATATTAAAGGCAAATTGGATAAAAAAAGACGTTCAAACATTTACTATAACATATGATATTGATGATAGTACAGAAACGATAATAACAGAAAGTAATGTAGTATTACCTGTACCACCGGAAAAAAACGGATATGTGTTTGCAGGATGGATAGATAATAAAGGAAATATAGTAACCAAAGATACAATAATTACTAAAAATATAACAGTAAAAGCTTTGTGGAAGGAACCATTTACTTGTCCAAGTGATTGTACACCAATCGAAGATGGTAGTAAATGTACTAAAGAATTGACAGAAAATGTAATTAATAGTTTATCTTGCCCTTATGGCTATGTAGATAGAGGTAATATTTGTATAAATTTTAGTGATAAATATATGGCTTTTAGTCTAGATTATGCACCTTTTTGGGGATGTAATGATAATGATTACAAATATGATGAAGAAGATGGGTCAGGTGGAGCAATCGCTTGGTGTGCAAAAACATCATATAAAGTAACTTCATCATATTGTCCTACAGGATATACATTGATAGAAAGCATGTGTAAAAAAGTAGAAACAATAGATTGTATAGCAAATTAGACTATCATTTGATAGTCCTTTTTATATAACAAAAACATATTATTTAATATGAATAAAGAAGAATTAGATAATAAACTAAAAGAATTAAAAATAGAAGACTTTATATGGTTTATTTATATAGGAATAATTATTTTAAGTTGGTATTCTAATACATTAGAAAGAAAATATTTTATATATAATGATTTAGAAAGTAAAGAAAAATATAGAAAAATAATTATCTTAATTTTTTCTATATTAGTTATTGTATATTTATACTTTTTAAATTCGTCTAAAGAAGAAATAAATTCACTAAAACCTAGTGATTCTAATCAAAAAAAGACCTTAACATACTTATCTTATTTAGCTTCATTTTTAATTGTAATTAGTGGGTTAATTTACTTATATATAGCTATAGTTGATACAGAGCTACGTGTAGAACTAGCTTTTAATTAGAACTTCTCAATTGAAAAATGAATTCGATATTTTAATATTTTAATTACTAAATTAATCCTCATAATACTCCTCATTTATAAAAATTATCCATATTTTTTACATACTTTCTTGATATCAGATTGCACTTTTTGCCATTTTTGAATACAACTTCCTGCTTAGAAAGAGAATAATTAGCAATCTGTAACATATTTACTATACATGCTTTGTGACTATATAAAAAATTATTTGATAACAACTTATACATTTCATTTAAACTTTTATTAACACTTACAGAATAGTTTTCATTTACAATTACAATTTTACCCTTATCAAATTCAATATATAAAATGTCATTTTCTACTACTTGATAAAGCATATTATTAGAAGAAATATTAATTATTTTTTGAATACCACGTTTAATTAGATTTTCTAATTTGATTGCAAGTTCTACTTCTAAATTATCCTTAGAAAGAGAACAATAATAATTGGCGCTACATTTTACAATAAATCTCATATAAGCATCTTCATAAGCAGAAACAAATATAATAGTACTATCTTTATCAGTAAGACTGATTTTTTCGGCTACTTGTATTCCATTTGCGGATGGAACTTCAATATCAAGTATATATATTTTGTTTTTCATATACGTATAAACAGTTTTATAAAAATCTTCATTATAATCTAAAAAAGATTTTAAATTATATTCATATTTACACTTTTTACTACTATTTTCAATTATTTTCACAATTATATCAATAAACTCTTTTTTATCATCTACTACTATAAAATTATACATCATACAACTAATTACCACCATTTTATCTACTATTAATTATAGGAGAAAGTCGGCAATAAGTAAACAATTTATTTATAAATAAAAGTTGAATGCCAACTATTTTAAATATTACTCTTATTTTTTTATGAAATAAATACTTTTTAAATAAAATGTATTTTTTTTATTTAAATTATATATAAAATACAAATTTTAATAGAAATGAATTAACAAAATACATCTTGATTTTATATTGCGTTAGTTTATTTTATAAACTATAATAAATATAGGTGATAATATGATATTGTTAAAAAATCTTCCTAAAGTTGAATTGCACCTTCACTTAGATGGTTCAGTAAGAGAGTCTACAGCTAGTGAAATATTAGGCGTGGATGTTTCAAACAAAATGCAGGTAAATAACTGTAAAAGTTTAAGCGATTATTTATCTAAATTTGAAATACCTCTTATTGTTATGCAAAGTAAAGAAAATTTAGAAAGAATTAGCTATGAATTAGCCGTTGATTTAAAAAAAGATAATGTAATATATGCTGAAATAAGATTTTGTCCAATATTACATACAAAAAACGGTCTATCCTTAGAAGAAGTTATTGATTCAGTTTTAAAAGGTTTAAAAAAAGTAGAAATTAAAACTAATCTCATTTTATGCATGATGAGAAATTTTGAAGAAGATGAAAATAAAAAAATAATTTATTTAGCTAAAAAGTATTTAAATAAGGGAGTAGTAGGAATAGATTTAGCTGGTGATGAATCTAAATATAAAACCCAAAATTATGAACACTTATTTGATTTAGTTAAACAAAATAATATACCATTTACGATACATGCAGGAGAAGCTGATGACTATAATAGTGTACTTAGCGCTATTAAATTTGGTGCAAAAAGGATAGGACATGGTGTAAAGTCGGTTGACAGTATTGAAACAATCCAAAAGATAATTAACGAAAATGTTACTTTAGGAGTATGCCCTACAAGTAATGTTGATACATGTATAGTAAATGTATACAAAAATCATCCAATAAAAAAATTATACGATTTAGGTGTCAAGATTACAGTAAATACAGATAACAATACTGTGTCAAATATTGATTTAACTGGTGAGTATGAAAAACTATTATTAACATTTAATTTTACAGAAAAAGATTTTTTGAATTTTAATATGAATGCTATAGATTCAGCATTTTTAACTAATGAAGAAAAAGAAGAATTAAAAAAAATAGTAATAAATTCTTATAATTGTAAGGAAAATATATAAAAATATGATAAAATATATAGTGAAAGAATAAAAGAGGTGATACTATGTATGATTTAGGTGAACAATTTAAAATGGACTATGAAAAAGCTATGGCTAATCCATCTTCAATTATAAAAGATACTAACAGCAAGTATCGTTTCACTTTAATAACGGATAGTTTAATTAGAATTGAGTATAGTGAAAATGGTATATTTCTTGATAAACCAACAGAACTTGTTTGGTATAGAAATTATGAAAAACCAAATTTTCAAATAAAAGAGGATTCTAAATATCTTGAAATTGAAACAAAAATGTACAAGCTATACTATACTAAAGGAAAAGACATAAGAGGTAGTAAAATTAATCCGTCAGCTAATTTAAGAATCGAACTAAAAGGTACAGACAGAGTTTGGTATTATGGGCATCCTGAAGTTAGAAATTATGGGTCACCTAGTGAATTATTAGAGTCTAGTAAAAAGAGTTTTAAAACAAAAAAAGGCTTATATTCAGGAGATGGCTTTGTTAGTATAGATGACTCACTAGACAATGTAATAAGCGAAAATGGTATACTAGAAGAAAGAGAACATAAAGAAATAGACATATATGTATTTATGTATGGTAAAGATTTTAGTGAATGTTTACGTTCTTATTTTATGATTACAGGTTATCCTGCTTTAATACCAAGATATGCTTTAGGTAATTGGTGGAGTAGAAATGTTACCTATGATGATGCCAAACTAAAAAAATTAGTAGATGAATTTGGTGAAAAAAAGATTCCTATTTCAGTTTTACTACTAAATTCAGATTGGCATATTAAAAATTTTAACAATAAAGTAGTTAATGGTGGATATACTTGGAATAATGAATATTTTAAAAACCCTAGTGCTATGATAAAATATTTGCACGCTAACGGAGTAAGAGTTGGTTTAAATTTAGATCCAAAAGATGGTATATATCCATTTGAAACTAATTATGAAAAAATAACGCAATATTTAAAAGCTGATGAAGATGGCGTAATTCCTTTTAATGCTTTTGATCCAAGATTTATGGATGTCTATTTGAAACTGTTAATTCATCCTTTAGAAAATATTGATGTTGACTTTTATTGGTTGGATTCTAAATTTGGTGACGCTGATGAATTATGGGCATTAAATCATTATCAGTTTTATGATATGAGTCGAAATTATAAAGTAAGACCTATGCTTCTTACTACAAATGCTAAAATAGCAGAACATAGATATCCTACTTTATATTCAGGAAAAACTACAGTTGGTTGGGACACTTTAAAAGCTATACCTTGGTTTAATGCAAGTGCAGCTAATATAGGAGTTAGCTTTTGGGCTCATGATATTGGTGGATTTCACAATGGTATTGAAGATAATGAATTATATACACGATTTGTTCAACTTGGTGTATTTAGTCCAATTCTTAAATTTGGTTCTGAAAAAGGTAAGTACTATAAAAGAGAGCCATGGAAATGGGGTATCAAAACTTATTCAATAGTAAAAGACTATCTTACTTTAAGGCATCGTTTGATACCATACTTATATACAGAAAGTTATAAATATCATAAGTATGGAACACCAATCGTTCAGCCAATTTATTATAAAAATCCAGAAATGTATGATGATACACTATATCGTAATGAATATTTCTTTGGTAGTGAATTTTTTGTTTCACCAATTGTAAGTAAGAAAGACCTTGTTATGAATCGTGTAATTCATAGATTTTATTTACCAGATGGTGTTTGGTATGATTTTATGACTGGTAAAAAATTCCCTGGTGGTAGAGGTTATGTATCATTCTTTAAAGATGATGATTATCCAGTATTTGTTAAAAGTGGTGCAATAATTGCTATGGGTGAAAATGATAACCCTAATGATACAACACCACCTAAAAATATGGAAATTCAAATATTCCCAGGAACTAATAATACTTATGAACTATATGAAGATGACGGTATAAGTGATTTATATCGAAAAGACTTTTATTTGCTTACTTCAATTGACTATAATTATTTACCAAATAATTATACAGTTATAATAAGAGCACTCGATGGTAAAAGTAATATAGTACCACCTACAAGAAATTATAAAATAAGATTTAGAAATACAAAGAAAGCTGAAAATGTAACTGTTTATTTTAATGATACACCACTTGATAAATTTACATCATATAAAGATGGTACAGATTTTATTGTTGAAGTTAAAGATATATCTACTATTGGACAGTTAACTATTAATTGTAAAGGAAAAGACATAGAAATAGATGCAGTTAGAATTATAAATGATGATATTTCTTCAATTATCTCAGATTTACAAATCGAAACTAAAATGAAAGAAATGATTGATGAAGTATTGTTTAATGAACTTCTAACTTTAAAGAAAAAGAGAATAGAAATTAGAAAGTTAAGAAAGAAAGGATTAGATCCTAAGTTTATTAAGTTATTCTTAAAATTACTTGAATATGTAGGACAAATATAGGAGGGATTTTGTGGAAATTGTAGTATCTTTTGTTATTAGTTTTTCTTTGATTTTTATACTATATTTAATACTAGTTGTTTTCAATAAAAAAGCTAGAAAAAAATTAAAAACAGGTATAGAAGCTAAATTTTTAAAAAAAGTTTATAAAGTTTCTTTAAGTAAAATAGATGATAAAAAATTTGCTTATAGAATTGCTTTTAATAATTCAATTATTATTGCAGTTACATTCTGTACAACTGGCTTATTTTTTGATAATTCTATTTTGCAGATACTACTTTCTTTCCCAATTTTAATTTTACTTATAATTTTCTTATATTCTTTGACAGGAAGGTATTATACAAGACATGAATGATTTATATTTGTATGAAAAAGAACTAAATAGTAAAAATATATATAATATCGGTGGCGTAGATGAAGTTGGGAGAGGTCCACTAGTAGGTCCAGTAGTGGCTTGTTGTTGTGTACTCCCAAAGGACTTTGTTTTAGAGGGTCTTACAGATTCTAAAAAATTATCCGAAAAAAAAAGAAACATATTTTATGATTATTTGATTGAAAATACTATTTATGGTATTGGAATGGTTAGTCCTGAAGAAATAGATAAAATAAATATCTATGAAGCTTCTAGAAAAGCTATGATGTTAGCTATAGCTGAAGTTCGAAAGAAAATAGATTTGGAATATGTTTTAGTAGATGCTATGCCATTAAATCTAGATATTCCTTCCTTATCAATTATTAAGGGAGATGCTAAAAGTATTTCAATTGCGGCAGCCAGTGTAATTGCTAAAGTTACTCGTGATCGATTAATGTATGATTTAGACAAGTTATATCCTATGTATGGGTATGCTAGTCATAAAGGATATCCGACAAAGAAGCATATTGAAGCGATTAACAAGTATGGTTTAATACCAGGTTATAGGCTTAGCTATGGACCTGTTAAAGATGTTTTAAATATAAATAATGAAAGGTAACAATATGGAAAATAATGATATTGAAAAAAGTTTATTAAATAAAAAGAAAGAAAAAAATAATAATTCTTTAATTGTGATTTTAGTATTAATAATTATTATCTTAAGCCTTGTTTTGATTTTTACTGGCAGTTATAAGAATTTGTTTAAAAAAGAAGATAATAATCAACCTAAAGAAAATGAATCACAAAATTATAGTATATCTGAAGCAGATAAACTTTTAAATTATTTTGGTTTTAATGATGATCTTGGCTGTAATTTTGCTATATATGAATATGGTTATAGTGACGACTTTAAAAGATTACAGGCGTTAAAAAAAGTAGATAGCTCAAAAATTAAACATATAGATAGTTCTGAAATAACTAAAGATATTGAACAAGATCAATTTGGAAATTATCGTTTAAAATATGGTGCAGTAAAAAAAGAAACAAAATCACTAGAAATGATTTCATATGCCGATGTTAATGCTATATACAAAGAAATGTATGGAAAAGACATGGATAAAGAAGGTTTATTTTTTAATATGGTCTTTGGTAGTATTTACGACTATGATGATAATCTTAATTCTTTTATTCATACTGAGTGTACAGGTTGTGGTGGAGCGTGTAGTAAAGAATATTATATAAAGCAAACAAAATCTGCTAAATTAATAAATGATAAACTAATTATTGAAGTTTACTATTTGAACGGTTCTTCAAGCAATGAAGATGCACAAGGAGAATATGAGATAACTCTAAGAAAAGTACAAGATAAGTTTGTTTTTGAAAGTCTTTCCAAAAAAACAAATAACTAATATTATAAAAGGAAGAATTACATAAAATTTCTTCCTTTTTTGATTAGAATAAGTTAAATGATAAGCATTATGAATGATTTTGCCAATAAATATCAACTTTTAATTACCTTTTTTTTCTATTTTCTATTTGCAAACATTATACTTTGTGGTAAAATTAATGTTAGAGTATGAATCAAGGTGTTACTTTATGATTAATTTTATAATTTGTGATGATAATAAAACGATCGCAAAAAGTGTTGAAGATATAGTTGATAAAATAATGATGAAAAATAAATTGGCTTATAAAAAACACACGTTTTATGATTACAATGAAAAATTTCTCGAGATAATTGACAGTGATTTAACTGCTAAAATTTATATTTTGGATATTGAAACACCTAGTGCTTCAGGCATTGATATGGCAAGAAAAATAAGAGAAAATGATATAGATAGTATTATAATATTTCTTACAAGTCATCAAGAGCTTGGCAATGTTTTGCTGCAAGATGAAATAATGTTCCTAACTTTTATCTGCAAATTTGATAATATGGAGAAAAGATTAGAATCAGCAATAGCAAGTGCCCTTAAAATGGTTGGAGTAAAAAGAACTATCAGATTTGATGATAGAGGTGTTTTATATACTATAACTTTAAACGATATTTTATATGTAACGACAAGTACTTATGAAAGAAAGACAGTAATTGTAACTAGTTACAATGAATATAAAACAAATAAAACGTTTAATGAAGTATGCAATATGCTTACTGATGATTTTAAGCAAACTCATAGATCCTGTGTAGTAAATACGAAGTTAGTTGTTAAGGTTAATAAAAAAAAGAATGAAATCGAATTTGTTAATGGAACAAAAATAGATTTACTATCTGATGGCTTTAAGAAGGAGTTTAAATAATGGGAATTATAAGTTTAATAATTAGTTCACTACTTAATGTAGTTGTTTTGATATGTATGTGTGGAATGATAGCAAATAAAAAAATTAGGTATAATAATTGGCTGTCTGTTTTAATAATCGTATTAATGACTTCTTATTGGTGTATTAGTTATTTGCTAACTAATAGCTTCTTTAGAATAATTCTTTCTTTTTTATTGTTGATAATTGCTTGCTTAATTTTACTAAAAGAAAAAATTAATAAGTCAGTTATAATAGCTTTTTTTTCTTTTATAATATTACTTTTTTCAGATGTTCTTTATGCATTATTTAATTCTTTGATTTTTGGCTTTAATAATAATCAATTACAAAACAACGTATTTGGTCCAAATATAATTACTTTGACGTTTGCCCTTGGATTTACACACATATTAAATAATTCCAAAAATAAGTTACTTAGTAATTTGGCTGAGCGTTTGACAATAAGAAACGATAATTCTAATTTGTATACTATTTTTATAGCTTTTATTAGTACTATTATGCTTATTTACTGCGTATATTTTGAACCTGATATATCTATTGGCTTATCACTTGGAATAGTTGTAATCGTCATATATGCAGTATTTACAGTAAAATTAGTTCAGGAAAAAACAAGCAATATTAAACTTCAAGAAGATAATAAAGCAATGACTTCTAGTTTAACAGAATATGAAAAAATGTATGCCCTACAAAGAATAAAAAATCATGAATATAAGAATGATTTATCAATATTAAGAGGTATGATAGATAAAGAAAACAAAAAAGCAATTGATTATATAAACCAATTGATGAATATTAAAGTAAATAAAAATAATAGTTGGATGGAAATCTTAAAAAAAATTCCAGAAGGTGGCTTACAAGGAATTTTATATTATAAGCTTTTACAAATGGATGATCTTAATGTAAATGTTGATTTTTCAACTTCAAGTACTTATAGCCCATCGTCGTATATTAGATTATCTGATAAAGTGAAATCGGAAATTTGTAAATTACTTGGTATTTATTTAGATAATGCCATACAAGCAGTAAGCAATATAAATGAAAAGAATATTTTTTTAAATATAGATGAAGACAAAGAATATATTATATTTAAAATAGCTAATAATTTTAAAGGTGATATTGATTTAGATAGGATATATGAAAGTGGATATACCACTAAAGAAAAAGGTCATGGTTTTGGATTAGCCATAGCAAAAGAAATATTGGATAGAGATAGTTTGATTGATAATAAGACACAAATAATTAAAGATAAATTTATTCAAGAAATTAAAATAAAAAAAATGTGTTGAAGCATAAAAGTAGAAATTTGTTCTGCTTTTTATTATGTTTAAAAACAAAAAAAAATACTTTTAAAGTATATTGTAGGCATGTATTTTTTTCAACTTTAAAAGCATTATCTTTTTTGGCACAACTTATTTTATTAAACTTTTAGGACATTCTGGTTCATCTACCCAAAATGTTATACAAGCACTAGAACCTAAACTAGCTACAAAAGTTGCAATTCCTGTTAATAATGCTAACATATTATTCCTCCTTTTCTTCTATGCCAAAATTACAAAAGTAATTCTAACCCATATTTTGATAAACTTTATAATTATCATAAGGTAATTTAAATATTTTATATACAGCAGGGGAAATCATAAAACACTGAACTACTAATGATAATAATAAAGAATTATGTAAAAATGTATTATCTATTAATAAAGATGCAAATACCATTGAAATAGCTATAATTGTTGATACAAACTTAAAATTGTCTCTTCTTTTTTTACTAACAATTGGTCTTTTATAAGTGTCAGCAGGAGCATTCTTATATATTGCCAAAATAGAAATAACTCCAACTATTGATCGAACAATAATATTAATATCAATTATCTTACATATATATGGAATGGTAATAAATATTAATGTTGAACTTACAAAGCACATCCAACTTTTAGTAGCGTGCAGTCCAAACGAAGTTGTTCTAATCAAATTATAAAGCAAAGTAAATATTAAAACTTCTTTAAAAATGCCCAATATAATAGCAATCATAAATATAAATATAGTTTTTGTAATAAGAATATATATTGACTCAAAACCATATCTGATAATAGCAAGTTGTTCTTCACTATAACTACTATCTTTTTTTCTAATTGTATTAATTGAATAATTTAATATCGCATCTTTCATACCTTTACCTCATCTACTTAAATTTTAAACTAAATTTGATGTTTTTAAATTATTTTTGTTTGAGAAGTAAAAAATGGTGTACGAGTACTATTTAAATAAAATAAAACTAGTATATTTTTCTGACTCATGTATAAAATAGCCAGTTTCACGCATGAGTAAATAACCTTTTTGCACAAAAGTGATATGATAGATGTGCTTTCCGAAACTGATAGGCGTTAAAATATTGTCGATATTTGTAGGCTTAATTTTGTTGAAAGTTGGCTATGCTTTACGGTATATTAGTATTGTAAAAGAATTACTAGAAGGGAGAATGTGCTTTATGATGCGTGGCAAAGTAAAATGGTTCAATAATGATAAAGGATTTGGATTTATTGAATATAAAGAGGGTGAAGATATATTCGTTCACTATTCTGCAATTTTATCTGAAGGTTATAAAACATTAGTCGAAGGTCAATATGTTGATTTTGACTTAGTAAGAACTGATAAAGGTCTTCAAGCTAAAAACGTTGTAGAAATTAAAACTACTTTAGTTTAACATAAAAAATTATTCTAATATTAATTAGAGTAATTTTTTTATATAAAGATATGTAAAGTGCTAAAGATAATTTGTTAAAATTTAGTAATTTGTAGTATAATGTAACTAGGAGGAATTTTATGAACGAAAAAGGAAAATTTAAAATATTATTGGTATTTTTAGCACTTATTGCTGTTTTTGTAGTTATAACTGCTGTTTTAGAAACTAATAATCAGAAAAAACAATTAGATAAATTTAATGAATATTTTTCATCACCAACTGAAAAGCTTATTTATTTTTATAAGGATGATTGCTATTATTGTAAACTATTAAAACCTGCTAAAGAAGCTGTTCTTGATAAAAATAATATAGATTATTATTATGTAAATAGTGAAAAAGTAGGTACAAGTGTTTTAAATAAAATGTTAGATAAACTTGGAATTACTAAATTTGGAACTCCTACATTAGCGGTTGTTAAAGATAATAAGGTTGTTAAAATTCAAAGTGGTGTCTTCAATTTAGAAGATGATAATATTAAAGATTTAGCTAATTTCATCAATGAAAACAATGTAGCTGATTTAAGTGAATTTATAGCTGGTTTAGAAAGTACTGAAGAATAATGAAAAGTTTAGTATATGAAAAAGCTTTGGAATTTAAAAGAAGATATCCATCGACAGTAGCGTGGCGTATAAAAGCTCACGCTAAGGTTGTTGAAAAACATTTAAATCCAGGTGAAGTAATTAAATACGTTTTTGTTGGTCAAAAAAATAATTGTTGGTATGATATTATAACTACAAATGTTATAGTTATGACTAATAAAAGATTGTTGTTAGGTAGTAAAAGATTACTGTTTGGTTATTTATTTACTTCAATTACTCCTGATTTATTTAATGACTTAAAAATAAGATCTGGAATATTTTGGGGTAGAGTATATATAGATACAGTAAGTGAATTTGTAACTATTTCTAATGTTTCTAAAAAAGCATTGGATGAAATAGAAACTAATATAACAGAAAATATGATGAGAGAAAAAAGAAGATATGCTAATCTTGATAGAAGTAAATGCTAAGGTATTTACTTTTTTTTGCGCTTGAAATTTATTAATTTTAAATTAAGTATTGTTTATTTTATTAAACTTTTGTATAATTAGTTTAGGAAGGTAGGAAAAATTATGTTAACAAATAGTAATATGGTGGGGGGCAATTTAGAATTAAATTGTCATAAAAATAAAGGATTTACATTAATAGAATTAATATCAGTAATAATATTAATGGGTGTAATAGCTTTAATAACAGTACCCATAATAAAAGATACTATAGAAAGTGCTAGAGAAAAGAATTTTAAGAATTCTGCAATAGGCTTAATAGAAGCTGCTAATGAATATTATTTAAATAGTAAATTAACAGGAGACTATTTTGAAGAAATAGAATTCAAAGTTAATAATGGAAAAATGATATCAGGAGATAAAGAATTATCATTTAATGGAAAAGTACCAGTAGGAGATTCATACGTTAAGATTAAATCTAATGGAGATGTAGCAATTAACATAACCGATGGAGAATTCTATGCAGTAAAAGATTATGATGAAATAGGAGCTTCTATAGGAGCAAGTGAAGATACGGCATTATTAAGAGAAGAATTAGCTAAAAAAATAGCTGAACTTGAAAAGAAAGTAAACAGTAATACTACAAATATAGAAAATAATACATTAAGTATTAATAATTCCAAGCAAGAATTAGAAAGTAAAATAAATTCAAATTTTGATAAGATATATCCAGTAGGAAGTATTTATATAAGTACAAGTAGTGCAAATCCATCAACGATATATGGTGGAACCTGGGAAAGATATGGACAAGGAAAAACATTAGTAGGATTAAATGAAAGTGAAACAGAATTTAGTACAGTAAATAAAATAGGTGGCGAAAAAACACATACACTAACAATAAATGAAATGCCTAGTCATAATCATGACTTCCGTTATAGTACTGATAATGCAGTAACTTTTTATAATGCAGGGGTTGGAAAAGACGGAACTTATACTGGTGATAACTATCTTGGATTTTCTAATTCTGTTTCTTTATTTGCTTCATATGTTGTTGTTCTTAGCAATACTGGTAGTTCACAACCACACAATAATTTACAACCATACATAACAGTATATATGTGGAAAAGAGTATCCTAAAATACTCTTTTTTTGTAAATAAAATACAAAATTGTCTATATAATATTTTTGATTGTCTACTTTAAGCTTATCACTACTTTTTGTATAATTAGTTTAGAAAGGTAGGAAAGATTATGTTAACGTATAGTAATATGGTGACAGTTTAGAATTAAACTGTAATAAAAAGAAAGGCTTTACTTTAATAAAACTGTTAGCGGTAATAGTAAGGAATAATAGAAGATTCCCAAAAGGCGTCATTTGAAAGAAGTGCTGAAGGAGTAGTAGAAGCAACTAAGTTTGATATACCAGAAAAGCTTACAGAAGCAGGTTATACCTATGAGTTTGAAAATGGAGAAATAGACTTAGGAGAAAATGTTAAAGTAAATAATG
>OBKS01000258.1_pt1 | contig 57848 bp, 54 predicted proteins | sample 1517381 | NCBI WGS metagenome assembly OBKS01 (sample SAMN04571686, study PRJEB22368) | human gut metagenome | biome: human gut; material: stool | host: Homo sapiens | place: Luxembourg | collected 2012-08-03 | reverse complement strand
TTCCATTTATAATTGCAGATAGTGTTCTTTCAGAAATTCCTGTTCTAGCCGAAAAATCCCTAGCAGTCATTTCCATAGCTTCTAATGTTTCTTTAATATACATTCCAGGATGAAATCTTCTAATATTCGCCATAATATTCACTAGGCTCCTTTATTCTTATTTTTTTTAACATAATTCTATATTAGTATACCGTTTCAATGAATTCAAATCTTTTTTTATAAAATTCAACGAATCATTATATTCGTTACAAACATAAAAAGTTACAATATTATTATATACGAACGGAATTTACTTTTTCAATTAACAAAATAACAAATATTTTTTAACAACTATTGATATTTTAAATAAAATAGCATATACTGCCAGTGACAGAACCAGAAAAGTCACAGTTTACTATATAGTAAACAAAAAGAGTAAAGGCTGCTACCTTTGCTCTTTTCTCATTTTAAGAGAGGAAATCAGAACCAGAAATTTAATGACAACTACTTCTTAAAAGTCGTCATCATCATGATTATTCATAACTATAATATACATCATTAGAGCCATAATAACTAGCTACTCCACGAATACCTCCTATTCTAGTTCTTCGTTTCCTCAAAGCTGAAAATTAATCACCAGTTTTGTTTCTCCTTTAAATTACTTTTCTAAATGAAGCCATATAATATAAAAAGCATATAAGAATAAATACTCATATATGCTTTTTAATATTAATTATTATTTTGTTCTTCCTTATACTTCTTAACAAGTAAAGATGCTTTTTTAACAAAACCATCTAAATCATCCCATGAGTCCAAAGAAGCTCCAGCAGCCTTTGCATGACCACCGCCATTATATTCCTCAGCTAAAGTATTAATAACTGGTCCTCTACTTCTTAAACGAATACGAATTTCATTTCCTGGATACTCCATAAATAACGCCCATACAGGACAGCCTTCTATTGTTGAAATAGTACCAACCTGATTAGCAGCCTCTTCATCAGAAACGCCATATTTTTCTACAACATCACGTGTCATTTTTATATATGCAAAGCCCTCATCAGTCATTTGGAAATTAGAAAGGACATATCCTTTTAGTTTTAAGGTAGCTAATGTTTCTACACTTAAGTAATTATCAAGTACTGAAGGTGAAACTCCAAAGCTTAATAAATATGCAGCCACCTCGAAGGTATGAGATACAACACTATCAAATCTAAAGCGACCTGTATCAGTTACAAGACCTGTATATAATGCAAATGCTGCATCAGATGTCATCTTCAAATTACCCTTCAAAATCAAATCCGTAAGAATTTGTGTACATGCAGGGGCTTCCTCTTCTACATACTGGTAATTACCATAATTTTCTTCTGCAATATGATGATCAATTTTTATAACATAATCCGCTAAACTAAATCTTTGATCAGCCAATCTATCAGATGTTGCACAGTCAACACAAATTGCAAGGGCTCCTTTATAGGTATCATCTGGTATTTCATCCATTTTACCTAAAAAAGCACAATAATCACAAACCCCACCAACTACATATACCTTCTTATCAGGATATGTAGCCTTAATTGCTCTTTGAAGTCCAAATTGACTTCCGTAACAATCCCCATCTGGTCTTTTATGACCATGAATTATTATCGTATTGTATTCCTTTATTTTATTTAGTATATGCTCCACTTAAAAATTCCTCCATTCTCTTATCAAAATCAGCTAAAACCTCTTTAGCTACCTCAAAGGAATCAATTGTTGCTCCGCAGGCCTGGTCATGACCACCACCGCCATATTTTTTCGCAATATCAACAATTGACATTCCTCTACTTCTAAATTCACAAATAACCTTATCTACTGTTGCGTCATATGTAAAATTAGCCCAAATATTAATTCCTTCTATTCCACCCATTACATTTACCATGCCACGAGACACAGTATTAAAATCAATTCCTAATTCATCAAGGTCCTCCTTAGTATTAAAGATATATGCAACATTTTTTTCTGTTAGCTTCATCTTTTCTGTAAATTTAGCCTTAAGCTTTTTAGATTCAAGCGTTTCTACATATAGCTTATCATAAATAGCCTGGGCATCAACCCCTTGATTTAATAAAAATGATCCAATCATTAAGGTTTTAGGGGAAGTATCTGAATATTGGAATCTTCCACTATCAGTTACAAGACCTGTAAACAAAGATGTAGCCGCACAAGAGGAAACCTTAAGCTTTAAGGTAAATAGCATATCAGCAATTACCTCACAAGCCGCTGCCGCATTAGAATCAATAATAAGATTATTTTCTTCAACATCCGACTTATTCTTATGATGGTCAATAATCCAAATTTTATCCGCAAGCTTATATCTATCATCAGAAATCATATTAGATACAGCTACATCACAAATAATAACTAAAGCACCTTTATATTTATCATCTGTAATTTCATCTGGTTGTCCCATAAAAAGAAGACGAGAGTTAGTATCACCAACAGCGTATATTTCCTTATCCTTAAAATTATCCTTTAGTGCCCTTTGAAGTCCAAATTGAGATCCTAAGGCATCTCCGTCTGGCCTTGTGTGACGATGAATAATTATTGTTTGATATTTTTTTATATCATGTAAAAGTTTTTTATATAATTTTTTCATTTTTTCACCTACTTGTATACAAAGTATACCATTTTTATAATTATAAATCTAATATTATATACCAATCTTTTTAAATAATTCCTTTTCTTCCTTATCTCTTACCCTAAAAACAATTCTAAACAAGCTCTTAAGCTTATGAGTTAATAAATATAGTAAACGATGAATAATCATAATAGGATAAAAAAACCAATGACGTCCTAAATGAGGATACTTTTTAATTCGATATTCCTTATTTGACATAAATAAAGTATTTACAATTAATCTAAACTTATTTTTAGGAACCATATCATTTGTTTTATGACGCTTGAATCCATAGGTTCCTGATTCATTTAAATAATTGAGGAAGAAGGATACATCATATTGCTCTACATTATCAAGTGCTACACCGCTAATTTCAAATAAAGCATTAATAATATTATTATAAAGCTTTAATAAATCAATTTTAGCAAGTTCTTTTTTGATAAAATCAAGATCAAGCTGAGTTTTGGTTAACATATAATAAAAATCAAGCAAATATCTAAAGCCACTACCATTAACTAGATGATTTTTAAAATGAGCAAGAGAATAGATAAAATGATAATCAGGCTTAAATTCATACATATAGTTATCCTTATTTATTGCAAAATCAAAAGGATTTTTGAAATATTTAAGTAATTTATGATGAGTTGGCTCAAATAAGGTAAAATGAATTTCAACCTCAAGCTCATTATAATACATAATCGTATGATGATTACATGTATCACCTTCAATAAAGCCGTTTTTTATCATAATCTCTAAAGTTTTTTCATAATCTTTTGGACTAACATAAATATCAATATCGCCTCTACTTCTTATGGCAATATCATCATAAAGCTTATATAAAACACTACCCTTAATGATTAAATGCTTAATTTGATATTTATTTAAAAGATTTGAAGTATATTTTGTAAGCTTAATAAATCTTTCTTGTAAAATCAAGCTATTAAAATAAATTGATTTAAGTCTATCATCATTATAGCTAGCATATAATAAAGCTCCAAGTCCCTGGTCCTTAGCATCTTCGATTAAAGCAGATGTAAGACAAACACTAGGCTTCTCGTGCTTAAGATATGAGCTTATAACACTAACTAATTCTAATCCCATAAAAACTACTCCTTAAAATAATTTACTATTTAAAAATCTAACTAACTTTAGTCTCACTAAATGATGGTAAATAAAATATCTTATACCTTTAAGAGGGTTATATTTCTTTCGATTTCTTTTCTTATATGCAACTACAACACCAATTATCATAGAGCTATCTACATTAAGGTCACACTTAGTTTGATGATCTCCAACAATATTATAGCTGCCATCCTTATTAACCCTAACTACCCGGTGTAGTATATAATTATCACCATGCTTATAAAATACAATATCACCTGGATATGCCATGTGGCATTTTCTAAGCCTTACAATATCATCTTTATAAAGAAAGGGCTGCATTGAGCTACCATTTATAGGAAAAGAAAAATCTAGATTATCATCGAAGGCTTCATACATAAGCCTAACTACTTCATTAATATTACTCATATATTTTCTTTTGCTTTAAAGACGCTAAAAAGTCATTATAATCATTTTCAAGTTCTTCTTTTGTTGTATCATATTCTTCAAGCATTTTAGTAATAATAGCATCTTTATTTAAACCATCTTTCATAAGTCTAAACATATCTGCGGCTGAAGAATTAATATAAAATACATGTGAAAATTCAAGGGCTCCATCGTTAATCTCTATTATTACATATTCACCATTCATCTCATGAAGTATATAATTATCTTTTATTCCCATAATTTTTTAAGCTCCTTTTCTAGCATATAAGCTGATTCATCTTGCATATTACAACCAAAATATAAAATAGGTGTTTTTAAGATATGACTAAATATATCATGCCATACCTTACTATTTTTACTATCTAAAGCCTCTAAAGATGGCATTAAAAGCGGTAGTAATTCATTTAATTTCAAATGCTTTATTTCTGGGGTCTTACTTTGATATAAAATCACGATAGCATCTAATGTCTGTCTTACATTATTATCAATTTGATGCTTACCTGACCAAGGACTACTACTTAAATAAAGCCTATTTTGATTTAAAGATACAATATTTTTATCATCATTTATAACCTCTATATCAAATAGTCTTTGCCACATAGCTCGATGGGTTGATTTACCTGTCCCACTTTTGGCTGTAAGAATGATACCTTTATTTTGATATTTAAATGAAGAGCCATGCATAAATATAGCATTTTGTTCACATCTTAAGCAATAAACTAAAGCGTATTGTGATAGCATATATTCTTTATCAAAGCTTGAGGCATTATAAATTGTAATGTTGTTACTTTCATATTTTAAATAGCCAATTAAGATACCATCTTCTGTATGAACCCTTTGAAGCACAATATTATCATATTCAAAAATATCATAATATTTTGTTCTTTGGCTTGCCATTATCCTTGGAAGATCTAAATCATCTAAAACGCTTCTTATAATATATTTAGGTGTTTTTTTTGTAACATATTTTTCCAGATTCTTTAATGATAATTCAAATCTTAAATCTAAAAGAATTGGCATATTATTAACTTCAATTGTTTTCATTTAAATCCTCCAGATTACAAACACGTGCTTTAATCTTAATATCCTTATGACTGACAAAAATGATTGTTTTTTTAAGTCCTTCTAGCAAAGCTACAATTTCTTCTTCATTTTTCTTATCAAGTGCCGAGCTAAACTCGTCCATAATTAGGATTGGTCTTTTTTTAACTAGGGCCATCGCAATTAAAATCCTTTGAATTTGCCCAACAGATAACCCCTTGCCATGCTCGTATATTTTATAATCAAGACCTGCATGAAGCTCATCGTATACATGCGTGCCAACTAAAGCGGATATAATTTCTTCATCATTTAGAGTATCATCTAGAATCTTAAAATTATCTCTTATTGTTCCTGAAAATAAAATATTTTCTTGTGGTACATAGCTAAATAAGTGTCTTGTACCTGATCCAAGTGGGAAAACATTATCATTTAATGTTACATAGGCCTTACCTTCATATTTTAAAAAGCCAAGAATAATATTTAATAATGTAGTTTTACCACAGCCTGATGGGCCCTTTATATAGATAATATCATTCTTATTTATTGTTAAATTAAAGTTATCATATATAAGCTTATTATCATATGAAAACGAGACATTTTCAAGGACTATAGAAGAAAAATCATTAATCATTAAAGCAGGTTCTTCCCTTCTAAGCTTTAAAATGCTATCTAACCTAAGTGCGGAACTACGATAAAGTGCAAACTTAGAAGCGTAGCCTCCTATTTGACTAAAAGGAGTTTCAAAATAACTGACAAGTGATACTAAAGCTGTAAGTGTACCATAGCTAATTTTATTTTGATATATTAAGTAAGCACTATAGCACATAATTAAAGCATAAAGAATAAGCATACTTCCTGTAATAAAGGTATTTGTACTAGCTTTTATATTATTTCTTTTCGCTTTTATTTTGGAATTTTTTAGAATTTCATACTCCGTCCTTCTTATTAAGGTGTTTGGCTCTGACATAACATTTAAAAATTTTAGATTTTGATATGATTCTTCAAGATAAGAATTTAAATTGTCATTACTATCTAAAACAATCATATTTATTTTTTTAGCATAGCGACTATAAATGAATGATAGTACCATCATTAAAAGTCCTACAAAGGTAAGGAATAAAACAACTATATAACTAAGTCTTATAAGGGCAATGAAAGCGAAAATAATTCTCGATATTTGACTTACAAGCTGAGAAAATATATAGCATTTAGTATCACATATATTTCTAATATCATCTAAATAAAGACTTAAAATCTTAGCTGAATGAAGATTTAAAATACTTTGATATTCTGCCCGATAAAGGGCAATAAAAAGCTGTTTTTTAAAAGCCATTTCTAACAAAAGATCATATTTACTTCTTAAATACAAAAAAAGAAAATGAAGTAATATCATCACCACAATAATTATAATAATTGTAATAATATCCTTCTTAATTGCCTCATGCATAACGGCGTGGTCAATTAAGCCTTTAAATAAAAAGACCTCATAAATCATTAAAAATGATACTATAACATTTATGATTGTAATAATAATTGCATATCCTCTATATCTTTTCATAGTAGCCTCTCATATATCAATTATAACATACTTGAGTATTTTATTAAATAAAACATGATGTATTTATATAAAAAGCATCATGGAATTACAAATTAGGAAATACAAAAAGATGAAAATTAAAGCAGTTTAATAAGCTTAAAAGAAAAATATAAAAAGATGATTGCATACTTATTAAAAGATCAATTTCAAATAACACTCTTTTTAATGCGTTAAAATCATATTCTATTTTAGATTCAATAATTCAACCAACTATTTGACAACCATTAGTTGTAGCATAAAAAAGCTCTATTTATATATAACAAACAGAGCTTTTAAACTTAATTTTAATATTCACAATTCTTAGGTGTACGTGGGAATGGGATAACATCACGGATGTTTTCAACACCTGTAAGGTACATAATAAGTCTTTCAAAGCCCATACCAAAGCCTGAGTGAACACAGCCACCGTATCTACGTGTATCTAAATACCAATCAATAGCACTAGCATCAACATTCATTTCCTTCATACGAGCTAGTAAAACATCAAGATGCTCCTCTCTTTGAGAACCACCCATCAATTCTCCTGCTTGAGGTACAACAAGGTCAACAGCCGCTACTGTTTTACCATCTGGATTTAATTTCATATAATATGCCTTAATATCCTTTGGCCAATCCTTAATGAATACAGGGCCATTAAAGTATTCTGCAATATACTTTTCATGCTCTTTAGCAATATCCTCACCATAATCAGGCTCAAATTCCCATTTAACAGGCGCAGCCTTTAAAATGTCAATTACATCGTGATGAGAAATACGAGTAAAATGAGAATTTAGCACATGGCTAATCTTTTCCTTTAAGCCCTTCTCAACAAACTTATCACAGAAATCAATTTCAAGTGGACACTTATCAAGTACATACTTGATGACAAACTTTAGCATTTCCTCTTCGACATCCATTAATCCCTCAAGATCACAGAAGGCCATTTCTGGTTCAATCATCCAGAACTCATTAGCATGAGTTTTAGTGTTTGAGTTTTCTGTTCTGAATGTTGGACCAAAGGTATAAATATCTCCAAATGCCATCGCAAATGTTTCACCCTGAAGCTGACCAGAGCCAGTAATAAAGGCTTGCTTACCAAATAGATCACGTGAAAAATCAACCTTACCATCATCATCAAGTGGTAAATTATTCATATCTAGAGTTGTTATCTTAAACATTTGATCTGATCCTTCACAATCAGCACATGTAATAAGAGGAGTATGAACATATAGATATCCATTTGATTGGAAATATTCATGAATAGCTTGTGCAGCTACACTACGGATTCTAAATACAGCACTAAATAAGTTAGTACGAGCACGTAGGTGAGCAACCTCACGTAGGAACTCACGAGTATGACGCTTTGGCTGAATTGGATAATCCTCAGGACAATCACCAAGCATCTCAACACTTGATGCGTGAAGCTCTAAAGCCTGCTTCATATCTGGTGTTAGCTTAACAATACCCTTAATATGAACTGATACACCTACACGATATTTAGAAATATCAGAAAAGTTTTCTAGTGCTGAATCATAAACAACCTGTAAAGATTCAAAAAATGATCCATCATTTACATTTAAAAAGCCAAATTGAGCCTGCGCACGATTAGTACGTACCCAGCCATAAATTTCTACTTCCTTATCTGCATATTCAACGCTTTTGGCAAAAAGCTGTTTAATTTTTGTACGCATAATTTTTCCTCCTTAAAAATAAAAAAAATCGCCCTCATCTAAGGACGATCAAATCGCGGTACCACCTTAGTTCAGTATTAAAAAATACTGCCCTTAACTCCTTAACGCGGAAAACGGGTAGGTCTACTTAATTCTTCTACCTCTCAAAGTGTTAATTTAATGCTTGTTTCCTAGTTTTCACCAACCACTAGTTCTCTATAAACGTATTTACATTAAATCTTCTTTTCATCGATTTATGTTTTTATTATAATCTTATTATTTTAAATTTACAATAGAAAAAAGCTTTAAAATGCTTTTTTTATATTATACGCATTTATAAAATAAATATTTTTTTATTTATTATTTTTATAAATAATAAAAATTTAAATCCCAAAGATAGTGTAAAATATCTTGTGTAAATTTAATATTTGAATGCTTCTTATTTTAGAATTTAAAAAAAGGAACCTTTGTTGTAGAATTTAGTTGCTAAAAAAATTAACAATGGAGTTTCCCATGAACTATTTTCCTACACAACTAAACGAATTGCTATTAAAGAATAATTTTAATTTAGAGGTATCTTGTAAAGAATTAATTAGATCCACTCTTGAATTGGCCATTAATAAGCTCCTACAAGCAAAATTGACTGCTGTATTACAATATGAAAGATATGAGCATAGAGATCATTCTAATTATAGAAATTGGTCGTACAAAAAAGAGTCTAACCGAAATCAAACTCTCTCTTTGCTGTTATTTAGTGTTGCTTAATTGTTACGGATTATTTTTTTGGTGAACAACGCTTTGATTGCTACTCCAAGGTCAGAAAACGTCTTTTTTCTTGACTGCAAACCAGAAAATTACAAAACCGATAATTCCAACGCCAAGGATTGTGCCGATTACAATACCTGCAATCGCACCTCCCGAAGCCTTGTCTTCATACACTGCGGTAAGAGTTGTTTCGCCGTTTATGGTAAAGGCATAACTCCTATCCGTGCTGACTATTTCGCCTTTCTCGTCCTTCCAGCACTTGAATACTTTGCCTTCCGCAGGCTCGTTTGCGGTGATTATTACACTGTCACCCGGCTTATATGTTCCTGCACCTGTTCCGCCTTCAACTTTTATTTCAACAGACGGCGCAACTTCAATATCTTTAAAATGCGCCTTAATTTTTATATCTTGTGCAGGCATTACAAAGGTTGTTTGTTTGCTTGTTGCGCTTGCAAACTCAATAGTTACACCCACCGTTTCGCAAGTCCACTTGTCAAACACTTTTCCCGGCTTAGCAGGGTTTGCCGTTATGGTTACGATTTCGCCTGCCATTACAGGTGATTTGTCTTTCGTTCCGTCCACAACCAAAATTCCGTACTTAATATGCGGTAGATAGGTTGCCTTAAAGGTTACGTTACCAGCAAGCATTTGGAACTTGATTTGAGTTTTAGTTAGGTCCATACCCGTGGTGTCAAGCCCCGTAACTTCCCACTTGTCAAAATACATATCGATTGCAGGCTCGTTTGCCATAACGGTAACTTCCGTTTGATAGATTGCCATTTCGGGAGTTGCTTTGCCTTCTTCTACCATTACTCTGTAAACAATATCTTTATATGTTGCCGTAAAAGTTACGTCATTTTCAGGCATTGTGAAAGTAAGCGTTGTTCTTGTCAAGTTTGTGTTAGACAATGTGATTCCACTAACAATCCACTTATCGAACTCTTTACCGACCTCAGGGGTATTAACCGTAACTGTTACATTTTCTCGGTATTTTGCCTCGTTTAAGGTTGTCGTTCCTCCTATTACGGTTACTCTGTAGAGAATATCCTCCAACTCTGCTATAAGCGTAACGTCGTTATCAGGCATTGTGAACGTTATTTCTTCTTGTGTAAGTTGAGAAGCGGATAGAGATATGCCTGTAACCGCCGACCACTTCACAAAATGCTTACCCGTCGGTATGGTAGCCTTTATGGTGACGGTATCACCGCTCTTATAGTGAGTATTCGTTTCGTCTGCGCCGTCTTTCACGGTGACGGTATACGTGCTGATTTTAGCAATTCTAAGGTCGGTGATTTCATTCCCGTCTTTGTCAAAATGCTTTTTGCATACTGTACAATCTTTGTGTCCTTTCGTTCCGAAATTTTCCGTTGTCGCAGGGATTTCGTCTATCCACTCGCCAAACTTATGCTCCACCAAATCAATATCTACCTCACGATATTGCACTCCAAATGCTGTGTTGGTAAATCGGGCGGTATATTTTACTTTACCCTTTTCGGTGCAAGTTGACGCTTTGATTACCGTTCCGGTTGCAGTTATCGTTTCGCTTTCGATATGTGCACTGTCGTGCTTGCAAACTCTTTCTGCCTTGCAGATATTGTCGCTTATCCAAGTATATATTGCTTCGCCCCAGTCGTGGATATGTACATTGGATTGCTTTTTATAATAATACGTCACGGTTTGACCGCTCCCATTCACCATTTGGTCGTGTCCTTCTGCCCTAACGAATTTGTGTCCAAACATTGTCGATGGGGCTGTCCAATTAAGTTGGCTACCTACCGCAACCGGTATCATGGCTTGATTTACATTAGGCATTGGAGTCCCGTCCTCGAACTTGTACTCAATATTTATGTTTGCATAAGCTTGAGTTTCAGTGTTGTCGTTGGCAAGGATATTCCCATTCTCATCAATCACTTCAAAAGCAACCGTATCGCCATTATTTAACACTGCATTCGATGGGATTTGGTAAATGAGTTCACAGTTTTCTAATCCCGAATTCATATGGCTACCTTCATAACTCAAAGCACCCTTCGGCCAGAACTTACTCTTTTCGCTCCATACAGGAATAGTAAAAGCTTGCGTTGCTTCTAATCTTTGCCCGCCGGTCGTAGTTGCAACGCTTCCGTCAGCATGCTTTATCCACAATTTCATAGTAACATAGCGCTGTTTAGTGTCCGAAAGATTTTGAACAATGGTCCTAAGCTGAATTGTTTCGCCCGCCATACTCGTGTTGAATTTATTTTTATCAGTGCCACTTAGCAAAACACCTTTGCGATAATTTTCAAAATAATAATATCCGTTATATGTCGTATCTATAAAATCTGATGGCTTAGAATACTGCCCGGTATATTTCTTGACTTCGGGGTCAGCAACATAGAGGCTCTTGCCGTCTATGAGCTGCGACATTCTCTTACTGCCTTGCAACTTACAAACTTCACAGAATTGATAGGCGGTATCACGCATAAGGCATTCGTAGCTTGAGTTGTAAGCATTACCATAGCCTAACGCATTACAGGTGTAAGTTTTTCTGAAACCTAACAGCTGTTTCCACTTTACGTTGTTCGGATCGTGAGTGTGCGCCACATTTAATGATGTAAGATCTGTTTGTTGCGTAGTACTTGACATATATTCATCGCCAAGCTCTAGCAATCCGTGGCCAAGTTCGTGCGTGAAAGTCTTTTGCGCACGATCGCTATCAGCTGGAGTTACAAGATAATGAATACCTCTTTCATAATTTCTATGCGAGCCACCAAAATCTTGATTTGTATTGACTAGTATAGCAAACTGATTGATATATTCATGCACATAATAAAATGGTTCATATTCGCTAAGAGGGCTATTATTACCTACCCAATAAGATGAATTTGGATCAGCTTTTTTAGGAATATGCACATCGTGAATTTGCTCAAGAAATGCAGGTCCAATACAGCGTTCGAAAATATGGTTTTTACAAATACTCTTGCTTATTGCAATCATCGGACCACTATTTTTATCTATAACCACGTCGAAAAATGTACTACCACCACTGTTGAAGCTAGACTCTGAGACCGTGCAAAGTGCATAGACATTAAAGCGATCTGCATAACTACGATATGGCTCGTGCTGCATTGCGCCCTCCCACACCTTTTTGACGTCATTGACAAATTTTTGTTGCTGATTTTTGGTATATCCCTCTCCACAAATGAGAATTACCATATTCTCAGTGTCACTTCTTGTCTTTTGGATAGTATAGACAGGAATAGTAGGATTAGCATACTTGCCGTCGCTCGAATACCACTCGCCAAGTGTAAGATTTAGGCTTTGTTCGATGCTTATGTCCAACTCTTGATTTGGAGCCTCTTCCTGCTCGGCTACTGTATAGTCATTTTCTACCTTGTCAAGTGCAGAGCCCACATAAAGATTGCTCGCACTACCATCGATTGTATGAGTTTTCATTGCTTCGCCACCAAAAAAAGCAAGAATGAACATCATAGCAATTATTAAAGCAATTCTTGCTTTTCCAAAATATTTTTTCATTATGTTCCACCTCATTTTGACTTTTTCATTAGTAAAATTTAAAAGATAGGTTTTTCATTGGCTAAAACCTAAACCGCTTTAAAGTTGTATATCTGTTCCTTATAAAAGCAAAATCGCGCCGCCCCAAAGGGCAGACTTACGGCTTGCTTGCTAATGATTATATAGTAAGCATATTTATAGCAAAAAATCAAGACTGTTTGCCACACCTTTGCGTGAAATATGATTAACTTTTGATTAGTTCCTAAGTATAACAAAGGGTGTGGTTAATGTGTCCCCACATTCTAAAAGAATTTTTTAGTGTAAATGTCAACTAAAAAATGTCGTTTGTCCTACAAAGAAAGAATATATCATCTGTGTTCGAAAGTCAACCAACAGCTGAAACAATAAACTTAACATTAGCTGTATTATCTAAAAGAAAATTTGACGCTGGTTCTTCAATTAAATACCAAAATAAGTATTATCAAGCTACAAACGCCACTCAAACTCAGATTATTTATTTTAGGAAAGGAACTGAAGCATTAGTTATTAAAACTTTTGATAATAGATTATTCGCTACTATTGAAGAAAAGATATATCTGTTAAAAAAATTACCTGAGCACAAAGAAATTTCTAATGAATTTGATAAGGCTGTAGAAAATAAGATACAAAAAATATATATTCATCCAATAACTCATCCCTGGAAAAAATCTTTTTTCGATGCCTTCTTAGCAAAGCAAAAACACCGCCTTGAATACAATCAAAACGGGGCTAATGTTTAATCTATTTTAGGAACTTTTCAAAAATCATTGACATAGAAAAATGCTTTTTTTATATTATACGCATTTATAAAATAAATATTTTTTTATTTATTATTTTTTATAAATAATAAAAATTAAAATCCCAAAAATTGTTAAATTTTTTTCAAATATTTTAATTGACTTTAAAATGTCAATTTGATATATTTTACCCATAAGCTTTAAAGTTAGTTTTAACAAACTTTCTTAAAGCTAGGTTAGTCATTTCTAACCATAGAAAGGAGCCGATATGAAAAAATATCGTTTAACTATAATACTAGCACTAGTTCTTCTAGTATTAAGCCTTGTATCGATATCAATTGGAGCAGTTGATATTAAATTTAGTGATATATTTAAAGACCCTACAAAGCTTCGTCTTATTTTAGTATCACGTCTGCCAAGGCTACTTGCGATTTTATGTACCGGTGTGGGAATGTCAATTTCCGGTCTTATCATGCAAAAGCTATGCTCAAACAAATTTGTTTCGCCATCAACCGGAGCGACGATTAGTGGTGCGCAGCTAGGAATATTACTCGCCCTAATCATTATTCCAAGCTCTTCAATGCTTGTTCGTTCTCTCTTCGCCTTTGTTATATCATTACTCTCTACACTAGCCTTTGTCTTCTTTATTACAAGAATTAGGCTCAAGGATCCGGTAATGGTACCTCTTATTGGTATTATGCTTAGCAATATTATTTTAGGAATTACCAATTTTATCGCTTACAAGTTTGAAGCGACTCAAACTATTTCTTCCTATTTAACGGGATCATTTGCCGGCGTTGTCGCGGGCAAATACGAAATTGTTTATTTCGTTGTTCCCCTAATTGTTTTATCCTTCATTTTTGCTAATCATTTTAACATTGTTGGAATGGGTAAGGATTTTTCTAAAAATCTTGGGGTAAACTACAATGTTATCCTCATTTTAGGCCTTTGTATATGCTCACTAATTACCGCCTCAATTGTTGTAGTAGTCGGATCAATTTCCTATATTGGTCTTATTATTCCTAATATCATTGTAATGCTTAAGGGTGATAAGCTTAATGGAACCCTAGTAGATACAGCCTTACTTGGTTCAGTCTTTGTGCTTGCCTGTGATATCCTAGGAAGATTAATTATTATGCCATATGAGCTTACAATTGATTTAATTGTAGGTATTATTGGTAGTATTTTATTTATCGCTTTAATTGTCTATAAAATGAAATATGGTAATAAAGCCTTAAATCTAAAGGAGGTAAAAAATGATGAAAAAGACGATATCTAATCGAATCAAGCTTATCATTCTTGGACTTATTCTTGTAGCCTTCATCGCCTTCTACTTTCTTTTTAAGCTTAATTTTAAAAAGCCCGCGCTTTTAAATTATCAGCTTAAGCGTAGAGCTACTACCATGATTGCGATGATAATTGCTGGATTCGCTATTGGTGGAGCATCAATTGTTTTCCAATCGGTTATTAACAATAGCATTGTTACACCCTGTATTTTAGGAATGAATTCCTTATATACGGTTGTAAGAACCTTGATTGTCTTTGTCTTTGGTACAGGTAGCATCTTCTTTTTAAATGCTAATTTAAGCTTTGCAATTAACCTAATTATTATGGTAATACTTGCTTATTTCATCTATGGAGCAATGTTTAAAAAGACTAAATATAATGTTCTTTATATTTTACTGATTGGTACAGTGCTTTCTTCCTTATTTGGAAGTATTCAAAGTGCAATTGTTCGTATTATGGATTCAAATGAGTATGATACCCTTTTAACATCTTTAACTGCCAGCTTTGATTCCATTAACACAGAAATAATCATTACTGGTGTTATATTACTCGCCCTTGTAACAATTATTCTTTATAAGGATATTAAAATGCTTAATGTCATTACGCTTGGAAAAGAGCAGGCAATTAATTTAGGTGTTAATTATGATAGGGTTATAAGAAGGCTTTTAATAGGCGTTACTATTTATATTGCGATTGCAACTGCCATGGTAGGTCCTATATCATTCTTAGGACTAATTACAGCCAATCTTGCTAGACTTAGCTTTAAGACATATAAGCATAGCTATTTAATATCAGGTACAGCAAGTATTTCAATTATTGTATTAATTATTGGTCAGGTTATTGTTGAAAGAGTTGTATCCTATTCAATTCCCATCAGTGTCTTTATCACCATTGGTGGAGGAATCTATTTCCTTTTCTTAATTATTAAATCAGAAAGGAGGGCTTAAATGAAAATTAGCAATCTTAGTAAAAATTACAACGCTAAAAAAGTTGTAAATAGTGTAAATTTAGAAATTAAAAAAAATAAGGTTACCTCCTTCATTGGTCCTAATGGAGCTGGTAAATCAACCGTTATGGGTATGATTTCCCGCCTTATTTTAAAGGATGAGGGAGAAATCGATTTTTACGATTTGGATATTGCCAAATGGAATAGCAAGGAGCTTGCTAAAAAGCTTGCCATTTTAACGCAGGCTAATAATATTCAAATGAAGCTTACCGTATATGAGCTTGTAGCATTCGGAAGATTTCCTTACTCTAAAGGCAAATTAAATGAGCTAGATAAGGAAAAAATCCAAGACGCCATTGATTATATGGAGCTTAATGATATTAAGAATCAATATATTGATGAATTATCCGGCGGACAGCGTCAAAGAGCCTTTATTGCGATGGTTATTGCCCAGGATACAGAATATGTATTACTAGATGAGCCAACCAATAATTTAGATATCTATCACGCTACAAAACTAATGCGAACAGTAAGAAGGCTTTGTGATGAGCTAGGAAAAACCGTTATTTTAGTTCTTCATGATATTAATTACGCCTCATTCTATTCTGATTATATTTGTGCCTTCAAGGATGGAAAAATTGCCTTCTATGGCTCGGCAAATGATGTAATTACCAAGGAAAATTTAAAGAAGGTCTATAATGTAGACTTTGAAATTATTATAAAGGAAGGAAAGCCTTTATCAATTTATTATTAAGGAGAAAAAAATTATGAAATTAGTAAAATATTTATCTATAGGTCTAGCTGCAACACTTGCAGCTAGCCTGATAAGCTGTAAGGAAGAATCAGCTGACTCTTCAAAAAAGGAGACAGTTACTATTAGCTCACTTAACCAGGAAAAGCAAGCAATTGAGCTTGAGGTAAAAAAGAATCCCGAAAGAATTGCGATTTTAGATATGGCCTGCCTTGATATTATTGATGCCTTAGGCGAGGGTGATAAGGTTGTTGCTTGCGCAACTACTACTATTACCTATCTTGAGCATTATTCACCAAACAACAATAAGAATATTGCCAATATCGGTACCGTTAAAAAGGCTGATATGGAAGCTCTTTACGCTGCTGAGCCTGATATTATCTTCATTGGTGGAAGATTATCTGCTAGCTACAATGAGCTATCTAAGGTAGCTACTACGGTATATCTTGCAACTAGCTCTACAACGGGTGTAGTTGCAAGTACAAAGCATAATGCTAAAGAAATTTCTAAGATTTTTGACGAAGAGGATAAGGTCTCAAGCCTAATGGCTTCTTATAATGCAAGAATTGATGCGATTAAGGAATTCTCTAAGGATGTTAGTTGCTTAAATACCCTTGTAAGTGGTTCAAGCATTAATGTACTTAACAATAATGGTAATCTTTCATTAATTGGTGTTGAATGTGGCTTTAATAATCTTGGTAATGTGTCAAGTGATGCAACACACGGTGATTCCGTTTCCTTTGAATATCTTGTTAAGCAGGATCCTGAATATATCTTTGTATTGGACAGAAATAGTGTAACTGGTGATACTAATATTGCTAAGGATGTTGTAGAAAACGAGGTTGTTAAGCAAACAAATGCATATAAGAATAATAAGATTATTTATCTTGAGCATTCTAATGTTTGGTATACTGCAAGTGGTGGTATTACGGCTTTAGGTGTTATGCTTGATGATTTAGAGCTTGGTCTTGGTCTTAATAAATAAAAAAGCATTTATTTTCTTTAAAAATAGACTATAATATAGATATATTATGGAGGTCTAAAATGAGTTGTATATTTTGTATGATTGGAAAAGGTGAAATTCCTTCTCAAACTGTTTATGAAAATGAATATGTAAGAGCGTTTCTAGATTTATCTCAAGCTGGTAAGGGCCATACCCTCGTTGTACCTAAAAAGCACGCTGATACGCTTCTTGATTTAGATGAAGCTACATATTTAGAGCTAATGAAGGCTGTTCAGCTTGTAGCTAAAGCCGTAGATAAGGCCTTTGCCCCTGATGGAATCAATATTCTAAATAACTGTAAAGAGGCTGCCGGTCAAAGCGTAATGCACGCCCATGTTCACATTATTCCAAGATATAAGGATGATAAGATTTCCTTCCATCTTGTAAATAATGAAAATAAATACGATTTAAAAGAAATCGCAAACAAAATAAAAGAAAATATATAATAAAAAATCATTCAGCTTTAATTGCTGAATGATTTTTATTATATAAAGATTATTTATCTTCCTTATCTTCCTTATGATCAGGCTTTGCTTTAGAAATTAGCTTTCCACCAAAATAGCCTGCAAGAAGGCTTTTAATATCAAGGCCAGTAGCTTTTTGAAGACCATCAAATATTTGGGTACCATTTTTTGAAATTTCTTCTGTAAGCTTAGCTGTATTTCCCTCACCATACATTGTGATAGAATCAATCTTGCTCATAGCCTCAGACATTGGTTTAGCATATGCTTCAACAATATTAGGTAAGACATTAGAATCAAGAATTAGCTGTAATGTTGCAGCCTCACCATATTGCTTCATCGCTTCGGCCTTTGCTCTAATTGCATCGGCCTCGGCCTTACCCTTAGCCTCAATACCCTGTGCTTCAGCAAGCGCTGCTTCCTTTTCGGCATTAGCACGAGCTATTTTAGCATTAGCCTCTGCTTCAGCCTGAATTTGTAAGGCTTCGGCTGCCTTTTGGCGAGCTACCTTATCAGCCTCTGCTTTAATCTTTTGCATTTCTGCTTCCTGCATAAGCTCATATTTTTTAGCTTCAGCCGCCTTTTGACGCGTAAATAAATCAGCTTCTGCATTTTGTTGAGCTGCATATTTTTTAGCCTCTGCTACCTTATTAACCTCAGCATTTAATTGCTTTTCCTTAAGCTCTACTTCCTTATTTCCAAGCTCAACCTCACGCTCACGCTTAGCAATGTTGGCATTAACCTCAGCAACGTTAATTTCCTCTTGACGCTTTTGACGTTCAATATCATAAGCGGCATCAGCTTGGGCTTTAGCTGTATCTGATTTTTGCTTTAAAGCTGCAGCTTGAAGTTCAAATTCTGTATTTTGTTGTACAATCTTTGTTTGAGACTCAACTTTAGCTTTATTAGCAATTTCACTAGCAGCACTTGATGCAATTGCAATATCACGTTCAGCATTAGCACGAGCAATCGCTGCGTCCTTAGAAATTTGTGAAATATTATCAATACCTAAATTTTCAATAACCTTGTTATCATCAGAAAATGATTGAATATTAAAGTTTACAACCTCAATACCAAGCTTTGCCATATCTGGTACAACATTTTCCTTAACCTTATTTGCAACACCCTGACGATCACGCACAAGCTCCTTAATTTCAACGGTACCAACAATTTCACGCATATTACCTTGTAATACCTGTTGAAGTTGATTTTGAAGCTCACGCTCATCCATATTCAAAATAGACTCAAAGGCTTTAGCTAAAAGCTCTGGATCAGATGAAACCTTTAGATTAGCTACACCATCAACATTAATGTTAATAAATTCTTTGGTTGGAATGGCTTCCTCTGTTTTAATATCTACCTGGAAGGCTTTAAGTGAAAGCTTATCCGTTCTTTGAAGGAAAGGAATACGGATTCCAGCCCTACCAATTAATATTTTTTTCTTTCCAGCACCTGAAACCATAATTGCCGTATCAGGACCTGCTTTAACGTAGCTCATTGCAAATAATATTGCAATTACTGCAACAATAGCTACAACTCCAATAATAATACCTGCTACACTTAATATCATTTCTATTTTCCCCTTTCTTAAGCTACTTTAATTATACATCTTTTTTTCCATTTTTCTACATAATTATATCGCTATCATCATCAAAAAATGACTTAATATTATTTTTAATCATACCAATACTATTGAGAGTAATTTTGTGAGACCAAAAATCAGGCATTAGACTCTTGTATATTTGATATTTATATCTTTCATCAACTAAAATAACAACACCTCTATCATACTCAGATCTAATTACTCTTCCCGCAGCCTGAACAACCTTATTAAAGCCCGGATAGGTATAAGCATAATCAAAGCCTGCGCCATACTTTTCTTCAAAATATTCCTTAATAATATTATTTTCAATATTAACCATAGGAAGTCCTACTCCTACAATTACAACGCCATTTAATAAATCACCCTGAAAATCAACCCCCTCAGAAAATGATCCGCCAAGCACAAATAAACCTAAATGAGCTTTTTTGGTATTTTTGAACTTATTAAAAATTCTATCTCTTTCACTATCATCCATATTAGGCTTTTGAATAATAACCTCACTATCTTCAATATCTAAATGACTTAAAACCATTTCAATATATTTATAGCTTGGAAAAAACGCAATATAATTTCCTTTTTTAGAATTAACTAGCCCCTCAATAACATGCGCTATATCTAAAATGGTAGCTTCTCTATCCTTATATCTTGTAGAGACATCATCCTTTATAATTAAATCTAAATTAGCTTGTGGAAAGGGTGATGGTAAATTTATATACTTACCATTTCCTTTAGTTAATAAATCCATATAGTATTTAAGTGGAAATAAGGTTGCACTAAAAAAAACAATACCCTTAGTTTTATTCTTAACCGTATCATAAATAAAATCAGAAGCGTCAGCACATTTTATTTCAATTTGAAAATGATTATCCTCAATCTTCTTAACAACAAACATATGCGACTGGCCAAAAAACTCTGCTGTATCAACAAAATCCTTTAATAAAAAGTAATCAGTTAAAATCTCATCTCTATCCTTTATTTCCTTATTATCAGCTAAAACTAATTCTGCTTTTTGAACAATTTGCTTTAAGCTTGATAGCATTAAATCATCAAGTAAATGCGAATAATAAAATAAATCCTTATTTACTAAATCATCATATTTTTTGAGTTCATCATAAAAATGTCTAATATTTTTAGTAATAGTTTTATCATAACTTGATATTTTTTCTTCAATCCTAAGAGGAAGTAATGAATCAAATTCCGCACTATACATATCCTTAGATCTTTCAACTAAATTGTGTGACTCATCACATAAAATCTTAGGTTGATATTCTGTATCCTCAAAATAACGAATAAGGTGGGCCTTAGGATCAAAAACATAATTATAATCACAAATAATGGCATCACAAAAATAAGATAGGTCAAGTGAATACTCAAAAGGACAAATATTATACTTTAAAGCATATTTCATAATTGTTTCCTGATTATATAATATTTCATTTGTGTAGATATCTTCTATTGCTTGTCTTAGCCTTGAAAAATAGCCTTTTGCAAAAGAACACTTTTCCGGATCACAATGCTGCATCTTACTTGCACAGCTTTTAGCCTTAGATGATATTACGATTGCATGAAGCTTTAAGCCTTCATTTTGAAGCATTCTAAATGAATCAATTGCGACCTCACGACCAATCGTTTTTGCGGTTAAATAAAAAAGCTTTTCATTCGGTTTAGTCATGCTTTTTAAGGTTGAAAATATCGTAGCCATTGTTTTTCCAATCCCAGTTGGAGCAATTGCATAAAGAATACTATTTGCCTTCATTGTTAAATATGTAGCCTTCATAAGCTCTGACTGACCTTGTCTTTTATTTGCAAAAGGGAAGGTTATATCTTTTAGTGTATCAAGCTTTACAGTTGAGGCCTCACTTAAGGTTTGATGCCATCTAGTATAATCATCAATCGATTTATAAAAAAAGTCCTTAAGTTCATCAATTGTAAGAATAAAATTAAATTTTTTTGTTTTATAATCATCAACACTAATATAAGTAAGCCTTACTGGTACAATACTCATATTATTAATTAAACCATATAAATAAGCATATAGCTTTAATTGAGATAAATGCTCTTGATGATAATCTAAATCAATCTTTTTCAATTCCTCTCTTGTTGATTTTATTTCCTCAAGAATGGTATTACCATTTTCCTTTAAAACACCATCAATAAAACCATGAACCGTTATTTCATCATTTTTATAATTAAAAGTATACTTAATATAATATTCTTTTTGTGAATCATCATTATAAAGCCTTTGTAAATGAAGATGAGCCTTTTTGCCATCAATTTGTGAATGATTTTGAAAGAACTCATTTGTTAAATCTCCTGTTGAATATAAAAATGTAGCAATTTCTTTAACAGCATATGTTCTTTTCATAATAATTCTCCATATCTTAATCTATATAATAATCTAGCATTATTAAAAAGATATTTCAATAGAATTTAATTTTTTGGCAATAACTATTCATCTATTTTCAAGAAAACTGTTTTTCAAAATAAATAATAGCATTAAATTAATTTAGTAGTATAAAGACTCTTAATTAAAAACTATATTTGTGATACAATAGCCTTGTATTAAGGGGGTTAATATGAAAGAAATACAATTCGAGCAAATTGAACAGGCTATATATAACGCTATTAATGAAGCCGCTTGTAGCTTAAATCAATTTACTTTAAACAAGATTAAATTAGCAAGAAAGTCAGAAAATAATAAAATAGCCTGTGGTATTTTAGATGATATTATAAAAAATGATACTCTTGCAAGTAAAGAAATGATACCAATGTGTCAAGATACTGGTATTGTAGTTGTTTTTGCTAAAATAGGCTATGATATTCATTTTAATTGTGATTTATATGATGCAATCAATTCTGGTGTTTCTAAGGCGTATAATGACTTTTATTTAAGAAAAAGTGTTGCAGATCCTTTATCAAGAATAAATACCAAAGATAACACACCGGCTATTGTTCATACTGTATTCACTAAAGGTGATATGCTAGAGCTTACTATCGCACTTAAAGGTGCTGGTAGTGAAAATATGAGTAAGCTTAAAATGCTTAATCCCACTGATGGATATGAAGGAATTACTGATTTTGTCATTGAAACCATTAAAGAAGCAGGTGGAAGACCTTGTCCTCCTCTTTTTGTTGGAATTGGTATCGGTGGTGATTTTGAAAAGTGCGCCCTTCTTGCTAAAGAGGCTTTAATGCAAGAGGATAATAGTCAAAATGAAGAAATAAAACGACTTGAAGAAACAATATTAAATAAAATTAATAGCTTAAATATTGGACCTATGGGTCTTGGTGGTAATACAACCGCTTTTGCTGTTTTTATAAAAACAGCACCTTGCCATATAGCTTCTTTACCAGTTGCAGTAAACATTCAGTGTCATGCTAATAGACATGTAAAGGTGGTGTTATAATGGATTTTAAAAAACTTAAAGCAGGAGATAAAATATATTACACAGGAGTAATATATACTGCAAGAGATCAAGCTCATTTAAGACTAAAAGAAATGATTGATAATCATGAAAATATACCAATTGATTTTCAAAATGCTTTAATCTATTATGCCGGACCAACACCTACTAAGCCTGGAAATGTTATTGGTTCAATTGGACCAACAACGTCATCAAGAATGGACAAGTTTATTGATTATATGAAACCTCTTAAAATTGAAGGAATGATTGGAAAAGGACCTCGTTCTTCTTATGTTAAGGATAAAATCAAAGAGGACGGGCTTATTTACTTTGTAGCAACGGGTGGAGCTGGAGCACTACTTTCTAAGGCAGTTATCAGCGCTAAAGAGGTTTTATTTGAAGATTTGGGCTGCGAATCAATTAAACGCTTAGAAGTTAAGGATTTTCCTTTACTTGTTGCAATTGATACTAGTGGAAATAATATATTTGAAAGGAATTAAAATTATGAGTTTAAAAGATGATGCATTAAAATTTCATGAAGGAGGTAAATTTGAAACAACTCTAAAGCATGAAATAAATAATCGTAATGATTTATCACTTGCGTATACACCGGGAGTTGCAAATGCTTGTTTAGCGATTAAAGAAACTCCTGAATTGGCATATAAATATACATCTAAAGGTAATATTGTAGCTGTTATTACAGATGGTACTGCGGTTTTAGGACTTGGAGATATTGGTCCTCTTGCTGGCATTCCTGTTATGGAAGGAAAAGCAAACTTATTTAAAAAATTTGCCAATATTGATGCTATTTCCTTATGCTTAAATACTAAAAATGTAGATGAAATTGTAGCTATTTGTAAAGCATTAGAGCCATCACTTGGCGGTATTAATCTTGAAGACATTTCTGCGCCTAGATGTGTTGAAATTGAAAGACGCTTAATTAAAGAAATGAATATTCCCGTAATGCACGATGATCAACATGGTACTTCTATTGTAGTTGGAGCAGCTGTTCTTAATTGTTGTAGATTAACTCATAAGAAAATGTCTGATCTAACTGTTGTAATGTCGGGTACAGGTGCAGCTGGTTCTAATATTGCAAGAATGCTTAAACGCCTTGGTGTTAAGCGTATTTATGCATCAAATAAAGATGGTGTTGTTGATGCTAAAAACTATGATTCTTATGATTTTTTAATTAAAGAATTAATTGACGATGGAATTATTGATACAAAACCAAATCACGATAATACCCTAGCTTCCCTTCTTAAAGATGCTAATGTATTTATTGGTGTATCAGCCCCTCATCTTGTAACTAAAGAAATGGTTAAAACAATGAAAGATCCTTTTGTTTTTGCTATGGCAAATCCTGAGCCTGAAATAACCTATGAAGAAGCTATTTCTGGTGGTGCAATTGTTGCAGGTACAGGAAGAAGCGATTTTCCGAACCAAGTTAATAATCTATTAGCATTCCCAGGAATTTTTAGAGGTGCCCTTGACGCAAAAGCTTTAAAAATAACTGAAGGAATGAAAATGGCTGCTGCACAAGCTCTTGCTAATCTAATTACAGACGATGAATTAAAAAATACTTATATTCTTCCGGATGCTTTTGATAACCGTGTTGTTGAAGCTGTATCAAAAGCTGTATATGAGGAAGCGATTAAAGAAAATATTATTAGAAAATAAATAATTATATTATGTATTCTACATATATGATATACTAGACATATAGAAAGTTGGTACTGATATGAGAATAAAACAAAAATCATTACTTAAACTTAACATTTTAATTGAAGGCCTTTTCGCTTAATTGCGAAAAGGTCTTATTTTTTTCGAAAATTTGGAGGATTATATATGATTAAAGAACAAGAAAATGAAGTAATTGAAAAAAATTATTTCCATGATTTACAAGAAATCAAGGAAACGATTAGAACCAATCAAAATAAAGCTATGGTTGTAGTAAATAGCGCCATGATTATGACTTATTATGAAATTGGTACTATTATTAATAAAAGAAAAACTTGGGGTAGTAAATATATAAAGAATCTAGCTAATGATTTAAAGGAATATGGGAAAGGTTATTCTTATGATCAGCTTAAAAGAATGGCTCAATTTGCGAATGAATTTTCTGTCCAAGAAATCGGGGCACAACCTGTGCCCCAAATACCTTGGAGCTCAATTATTGTAATTATGCAAAAGTCTTCCTCACATGAAAAAATGCTGTGGTATATTAATGAAACATATAAAAATGGTTGGTCTAGATCTATGGTATTAAATCAAATAGCTATGGCATCTTATGAGCGAAGTTTAATAGAACCTACTACTTCTAATATAACTAAATCTGACGATTTATCTAATGAGTTATTTAAGGATACTTATGTTTTTGATTTCTTAGATAAGAATAGCATTAAAAATGAAAAGGATTTAAAGGATCAAATGATTGATAATATCATTAAATTCCTACAAGAATTAGGACCAGGATTTACACTTGCAGGTAAGGAATATAAATTAGTAACTCCTACTAATAAAGAGTTCTATATTGATTTATTAATGTATCATACAAAGATTCATGCATATGTAGTTATTGAAGTTAAAATAGGTGAATTTACTCCTGCTGATTTAGGACAACTTATCTTTTATGTTAATGCAATTGATGATTTAGAAAGAACTGAAAGAGATGATGAAACAATTGGCTTATTATTATGTAAGGAAGCTGATAGCTATGTAGCTAAAACATCCTTAAATAAAGCACAACTACATCTTGGTATTTCTAAATATAAGTTTATTGAAGAATTACCAGAATACTTAAATAGAAAACTAAAGGAAAATAATTAAAAGACGTGAGGTATGAAAATGATTAAAGAACAAGAAAATGAAGTAATTGAAAAAGACTATTTTAAGGATTTACAAGAAATCAAGGAAGCGATTAGAACCAATCAAAATAAAGCTATGGTTGTAGTAAATAGTGCTATGATTATGACTTATTATGAAATTGGTACGATTATCAATAAAAGGAAAACTTGGGGTAGTAAATATATAAAGAATCTAGCTAATGATTTAAAGGAATATGGGAAAGGTTATTCTTATGATCAGCTTAAAAGAATGGCTCAATTTGCGAATGAATTTTCTGTCCAAGAAATCGGGGCACAACCTGTGCCCCAAATACCTTGGAGCTCAATTATTGTAATTATGCAAAAGTCTTCCTCACATGAAAAAATGCTGTGGTATATTAATGAAACATATAAAAATGGTTGGTCTAGATCTATGGTATTAAATCAAATAGCTATGGCATCTTATGAGCGAAGTTTAATAGAACCTACTACTTCTAATATAACTAAATCTGACGATTTATCTAATGAGTTATTTAAGGATACTTATGTTTTTGATTTCTTAGATAAGAATAGCATTAAAAATGAAAAGGATTTAAAGGATCAAATGATTGATAATATCATTAAATTCCTACAAGAATTAGGACCGGGATTTTGTTTAGTTGGTAAGGAATATAAATTAGTTACACCAACTGATGAAGAATTTTATATTGATATTCTTTTATATCATACTAAAATACATTGTTATGTTGTAATTGAGGTCAAGATTGGAAAATTCCATCCTGCTGATTTAGGACAACTTATCTTTTATGTTAATGCAATTGATGATTTAGAAAGAACTGAAAGAGATGATGAAACAATTGGCTTATTATTATGTAAGGAAGCTGATAGCTATGTAGCTAAAACATCCTTAAATAAAGCACAACTACATCTTGGTATTTCTAAATATAAATTTATTGAAGAATTACCAGAATATTTAAATAAAAAACTAAAGGAAAATAATTAAAAATAATTGAGGTATGAAAATGATTAAAGGACAAGAGGCTTACTCCTATAATAATTTAATTTTGATGACTCATTTTGCATAAGAATTTAAAGACATAAAAATTAATAAATCATTTTAAATTTTCATAAAAAAAGATGATAAGTGCAATAATAAAGCATATACCATCTTTTTTCTACTATTCTATTTCATTTTTTATATTGATTTTGTTAATAACTAAATCTACAATTGAACAACTCAAAGAAAGCGAAAACATTACGATTGGTGTAATAAGAGCCGAACCAATAGAATAATCGGGATAAGTAATAATATTGTCTTTAAATGAAGAAAAATCATTTTGAATAGTTAATGCAGTATCTCTTACACATTGACTAAATGTAATTGTTATTACAATTGCTAAAACCAAGGAAATTCCCGTAAATATTATATTTGAATATGATTCCTTTTGATTTAACTTTTTAATTATTCTTATTAAGAAAATAGCAACTACTATGACCACAAAAAAAGCCACTACATAACCGATTATAACCTTCGTCATAAGCTCTTCTCCTTGCTTAGGAAGAGCTCCACTTTGATTACTATCTAAATTACAATATTCATATGCAGCTTTACAAAGAAGCATCAATATAGCACCAATACTATATTCCTGTTTTGTTGTAAGATATGATGAACTAGCATCTTTGATTATAACAACAGAATTTGTTAAACTAAATCCACCAATAAAAAAGAAAACTATAATTCCAAGCTTTAAAACTTCAGAAATAATGTTTTTATATTTATAATTTCTATTAGCAATCATATCTAAAACAAACCTAATTATATGCAATGCTAATAACACACAAAAATCAAGAATCACACAAGCTTTTATGAAACCACCAACTGTAAGATTAACGCCTAAATTTAAAATGCTCATATTAGTAGTAACATTCAACCTCATCAATGAAGCCACAAGCGCACTTCCTAATGTTACACCAAACATTACCATTACTAAATGTTCAAGTGAAACAAAAACACGTGGTTGTTTTGCAATTTTTACGATAGCCACAATTAAGCATATAGAGCTAGTAATCATAATTGCAATTACACAAACCAAAAGGACTATATTCATCGATAAATCTCCAATTACACTATATTCATAATGATACATTTCTTCATTAATTTTAAAATTAGTGATATTATCAATAATTGAAAATAAATTTAATGAACCAATAGTATTATAATTTTGCTCAAGAATATCTGAGCCTTGTGATACTCCTGATAAAATATTTGTAAATGAAGCTCCAATCGTTAACAAAATTAAAATTAAACATAAACTAAATGATGTTATTTTTAAAATTTTTGTTATTAGATTTAAAACATTATTAGTATTAATAGAACTATTAACATTTTTGGTCTTAGTTTTTTTAGACGTTTCATCTAATCTTGTTCCACATTTAATACAAAACTTACTTCCCTCCTCATTCTCATAGTTACAATTTGGACAAATATTTTTAAGCTTTTGTCCACAGCCTGAGCAAAATAAAGCATGTTCTTTATTATCTACTCCACAATTTTTACAAATCATTTCTTCTCCTCCTCTTTCTTGTTAATTTCATTATACCACTAATTTTAAAAAAAACATCTTAGAATTATACTAAGATGTTAAAAATTATTGTGTGTAAATATTACAATTAACCCGTTTTTTTATTTCAAATGTAACTCCTACATCTTCATTTCTAACTGATAAATAATAGCCAAAAAAATCAAGTGTCTTTTTTACAATTGACATTCCAAGGCCAAATTGGCCCTTAGATCCTTTCTCATATGGTTTAAAGAAACCATTTAAAAATTGTTCGTCAATATGCTCTCCATCATTATAAATTTGAATAACACCATCATGTAATGATATTTTTATTTCTGATTTCGCATATCTTTTTGCATTATCAATAATATTATCAATTACAGTATAATAATTTTCTTGATAACCTTTATAATAGCATTCATCTAGATCTAAAGTAAACTTAAGTTTTGTTTTTTGATATATATATGTATTAACAACACTTTCAATAATTTCTTTCATATTACAATTTTGAAATTCTTCCTTTTTTTCTAGATACTCAAGACGGTTATATTGTAATAACGTTGTAACCTTATGCTGCAAATTAGTACACTGATTTTGAATAATTTTAGCATCCGATTTATCAGCCATACCATCTTCAATTGCTTCAGCATATGATTTTATAACTGCAATCGGAGTTTTAAAATCATGACTTATATTTTGAAGCATTTCCTGCTTTGTTGATTCATTATGAAGAATTTCATTTCGCATTTGCTCAATTGATTTTGATAAATCCGCCAACTCATCTTTTCCATCATCAACATATTCTTCCTTATAATTACTTGCCGGAAGATTTGCTATATGCTTTTTTAAACGATTAATTCTAGCAACATAAGCACTACTCCAAAGTCCTAAAATAAAAAATGCAAAAATAAACACTATGCTGAAAATTAAAATAATCTGAGAACTAATATTATTTGAAAATTCACGAGCATACTTTGTATTAGCCACAGCAACAATAAAGGTATAAGAATCATTTTCAACTGCAGTTGTTTGATAAGCATAATAAATTTTAGTTGAATTTTCTAAATTAATTGTCGCATGTCCGGAAGCATCACTTCTAAATTCAATAGCATTTAATAAAATATCAATTTGCTCAAACCCAATAACATCTTTAAAGTTTTTAGAACATTTCAATTCCTCTAAATTATGAGGATAAACTCGAATACGACCCTGAATCGTACACAAATTTATTGATTTTGAAGTTTCTGGGGCAAGCTCGCAATTGTGCCAGGAAGATTTTGTAACCTCAATATATGATTCTAACCGGTCATAAGTTTGTGTTTCAGATATATTTCTTACACGACCAATTACTATCATTCCAAAAAGGGCAGATGATAAACACAAAAGACCAAAGAAAAGAATTATTAATTGTGTATTAAACTTAAATTTTCTCATAACAAACGATATCCAAATCCATAAATTGTTTCAACTGATAAAGAAGGCATTTTTTGACGTAACCGTCTCATTAGGTCATCAACAACGCGGTCTGAACCAAAATACTCACTACCCCATACCGCATCAAGGATTTGGTCACGAGAAAAAGCCTTTCCTTTATTTTTTACTAAAAATAAAAGTAAATCATATTCTTTAGCAGTAAGATTTAAATTTACATCATTCAAAGTTACAACTCTTTTATCAAAATCAAGACGATAATCACCATATTGAACAATATTTTCATTATTACTATTTTGAGCATAAACCCTATTTAAAAGATTTTTCACTCTAAGCATCAATTCTCTAATCGAAAAAGGCTTTGAAATATAATCATCACTACCAAGTTCAAGTCCCATTATTCGATCAATATCTTGATCTCTAGCTGATGTAAAAATTACTGGCATTTTAGGATTAAATTCACGAATTTTTTTTATTAAATCATAACCATTTAAGCCACCAGGTAACATTATATCTAAAATCCATAAATCGAAAGCTTCATTCATGTGTGAATATGCTTCCTCACCGGTCAAAAAATGGGTAACTAAAAAGTTTTCACTTTTTAAATATTTACAAACTAAATTTGCTAAATCTGCTTCATCCTCAACGTAAGCTATTTTATACATATTTCCACATCCATTCTATAAATATAGTATAACATAATAAATCTACTCATTAAAGTGAAAGAAGAAGCTTTTGGCTTCTTCTTTCTAAATTGGGAGAGTTAGTTTTTGCTTTTGAATTCTATCTATTGTTTGTGTAGGGAGAATTATGATAGAATATCGTCTTCCTTAGAAGACACCTTTATTATACCCAATAATTATCGTATAATTATAAATAAATTATGGGAAATTGTGAAAAAATACTTTTTTTTATGTCTATAATAAAAGAGGTGCATAAATCCACCTCTTAATTTTAAATATAAATTAGTCCTTATCGTACATATCCTCATAATCATCCATGATGTCATTATATGAATCTTCATCCATATACTTTGTTTCATCATCTTCATCATAAGTTTCTGTTACAAGCTCGTCTGGTTCAATCTCATCCTCGTCTTCATCATCGCTATAATCATCTTCATCAGATTCAGGATCATAATCGTCAGAATTTTCGCTATCTTCATCCTCGTTATTATCATCAAGAGAATAAAAATCATCAGCTGATTCTTCTTCCTCATCATCATCTTCAATTTCACCAGTATTAAAGGCTGATCCATCCTTATCCCATTCATCAAGAGATTGACGGCTCTTTAAATCCCATTCCTCATCACCCATGTATACGAAAAGGGAGCTTGTTGTAATATCGATATATAATTGAGCAGCGTGACTTCCATCCTCATCATCGATACCCTTCATTTCAAGAGTTTCTTTAATGATTTTAGAAATAGGTTGCTTTGACTTCTTATCATTCATTAATTTAACTGCTACTTCTAGCATAGACATTTGTTGAATATTTTCCATATTTCATTCCTCCATTAGAACGCATAACATATTTTACTAAAAAGTTTACTTTTTTTCAAGTGTATTTTCAATTATTAAATATAATTTTACATTAGATTGAAATGTCCCATCTAAATAGTAATCATATTCAATTATTATTTTTTTATCCTCAAAGATTAAGCGCTTAGTTTTGACAAGCATATCAAAACTCAATCCAAGTTTATTTTCATAATGACATATGGTAGGATTTAAAGGATCAAAAAGTAAATTCATCTTAGCATTACCATCACGTTTAAAACGTAATGTTTGACCTTCTTTTTTATAGTATATATAGCCCTCATTTGTCTTATCTTTAAAGCCTAAATAATCATCATGATAAAATAATTCTTCCTCTAAAACTAAATGTTCTTTATCAATAAAGCTATGAAATTTAACTTTCAAAATATCACCACGCTACAATAACAATATTAACAAAACAAGGATTAAGCCTGGTAGATAAAAAAAGCCAATTAATGCCACATTTATAAAATTAAATGGTATTTCAAAATTCCAAAATTGACCTATTAAATTTATTAATAAAATACTAATCGTACCAATCAAAAATGATTTGATTAAATATTTTATTATCTTCACATTATCACCATTTAATCCTATGCCAATAATATTTATTTATTCATTATAATCTCTTCTACCCTCTAAGGCCTTTAAAACAGTTGTTTGATCAGCATATGACAAATCACCACCAACAGGAATACCATGAGCTATTCTTGTAATTTTAACGTCAATTCCATCAAGCAAAGCTTTTATATATCTTGAGGTTGTTTCACCTTCAAGGGTTGCATTACAAGCTAAAATAATTTCTTTAATTGTACCTTCCTTTGCTCTTTCAATTAATGATTTAATATTAATATCATCAACACCGATACCTAAAGAAAAATCAATTGCGCCATTTAAAACATGATATAAACCTTTATATACACCTAACGCTTCTAAAACGTATAAATCTTTAACGGTTTCAACTACCATTACCTTTGTTTGATCTCTTGTTTTATCACTACAAATAGGACAAATTTCATCTTCAGATAAATTGCCACAAATTTTACAGTTAACAACATTCTTCTTTACAGTAAGTAATGCATTAGCAAAATTTTCAGTTTTAGCCTCAGACATATTAGAATACACATGTAACGCTAACCTTAGAGCTGTTTTTTTACCAATACCTGGTAACATAGAAAATGATTCTACTAAATCATTTATCGCTTTTGGATATTCCATTCCTAGAATAATCCTCCCATGCCTGGAAGTCCAGAGAATCCACCAAGTGATTTTTCAGTTTCACGCTCAATTTGCTTAATTGCATCATTAAATGCTGCAACTAAAGAATCTTCAATCATTTCAATATCTTCCTTTGATTCTAAAGCTTCTGGGTCAATTTTCACACTTTTAACCTCATGCTCACCAGTCATTTGAATTTCAACCATTCCTCCACCTGACTTACCTGTAAATACAGTTTCAGCAATACGCTTTTGCGCATCCATCATTTCCTTTTGCATTTTTCTAATTTTCATCATCGCAGCTTGATTCATAATTTTATTCCTCCTTAATATTTACTAAATCATGATCGAACATATTATATATCTCATCTTCGAGGCTTACATTATTTTCTTTTATATGTTTTTTTACCGGTATTACAACATTATTAAATACAATATTGCCTACAGTTCCACCTAAAGAAAGCTTAGCTCTAAAATCATTTATAATTTCAGTCCATTTATCCTTAGGAACACAATATAAGCATTCAAAGTGATTATTTTGATTAATAATTTTAAGAGCCTGGTCATAATAAGGACTTCTCATTAGACGGTTCGCTGAGGCAATATTTCCTGTTACAAGAATTATACCATCATTAGATACAGCTCCAACAGCAGTAGATTTTAAAATTTCAAAATGATTACCTTCAGATTTTATAATTCCTTCTATTAAACCTTTAAGCTGTTTATTTCCAGCATTAATTATTTTAGCTATATCTTCAATTTGAATAAATGAAGCATCATTTTCGATCTCAGTATTAGCTATTGTAGGCTTATCATATTTTAAAATTTCTTCCGGGTTACTTGTAAAATTAATCTTAGGTTCATTATTTTGAACTGGCATTACCGTAACGCCTAAAGCTATTTGACGCTCAAGAGCTTCAACTCTACCAAGAAGTGATGCATAGTCATTAAGATGACCATCAGCCATTTTTAAAAGACCAAGCTCTAAATAAGCTCTTTTTTGCGTTGTAAATTTAATATTATTCAACGTATCATTTAAGATATCTAGCCATTTATAAATAATTTCGTTTGAAATCTTAGCTAAAAAAACCTGATATTCTTCTGTTTTATAGGCACTCTTTAAAGAATTTGAGCTTCCTATCTTAGCAAGTAATGCATCTCTTAAAAAGATAATAACATCATTAATAATTCTTGGAATTTCCTTGCCATCAGAAATAATCTCACCTAAACTTTTTAAAACCTCAGCACTATTAGATTCTAAAGCTTCCTTGAGCATATGTAAGATTATCTGACTCGAAATATTACCTGAAACAGCCAAAACATCATCCTCAGAAATCACGTCATCGGTTGAATAAGAAATCGATTGATCAAGTAATGAAAGAGCATCTCTCATACCACCCTCTGAGGATTCAGCAATTAAATCCACCGCTTCAGGAGTAGCTTTTATATTTTCAGCATTTAAAACATACTGTAATCTTTCTACAATATCGGCTTTATCAAGAGATTGAAAATCAAAACGCTGACATCTTGATAAAATAGTAGCTGGTATTTTGTGAGGCTCAGTTGTAGCCAAAATAAAAATAACATGACTAGGTGGCTCCTCAAGGGTCTTTAAAAGTGCATTAAATGCTCCTTGAGATAGCATATGTACCTCATCGATAATATAAACTTTGTAGCGGCATTCACTTGGTAAATATTTTACTTTATCTCTTAGATCACGTATTTCATCAACACCATTATTAGACGCCGCATCTATTTCAACAATATCAGAAATAGTACCCTTGGTAATTCCTTTACAAATTTCACATTCATTACAAGGCTCAGTTGTAGGACCGTGAACACAATTTAAAGCCTTTGCCATTATTTTAGCCATGGAGGTTTTACCAGTTCCTCGTGGACCTGAAAATAAATAAGCATGCGCTACCTTATTCAATTTAATAGCATTTTGTAATGTTGTAACAACATGTCTTTGTCCTGCAACAGATTTAAAATCCTGAGGACGATATGAACGATATAATGCTTGATAGGCCATGTTATCAATCCTTTCACTGCTACAATTATATCATAAAATATAATTTTTTTTACATAATAATTTTGAAATATCATAAACTTATTTTGAGGCGAATGTTATGAAAAAATATTTAAAAAATATCTTGTTATTTTTATTATTATTGTTCCTTTATTTTCTTCCTACACTTATCTTTAAAGCTGATAATAAATATTATGATAGCCTAAATAAGCCTTTTTTTGCGCCTAAGCCTATTATATTTTCCCTTTGTTGGTCTATTCTTTATATTATTTTTGCCATTTTATTAATTAAAATATTAAAAAAAGAATTTCGACAAGGACTTGTTATTATGGGGATAAATTATTTTATTTCTTTCTTTTTTATTTTTTTCTTTTTTGTAAAACAAAATTTATTTTTATCTTTTTGTAACACCTTTTTGAGCTTTTGTTCAGGATTACTATTATTCCTTTACTTTATGAAAAAAGATAGATACTTAGCATTCATGGTTACTCCCTATCTTTTATGGACAGGATTTGCATCAGTATTAATGTGTACGATTTATTTTTTAAATTAAATTAACACCGTAGTAAGAACTAATTTGTGTAACTGGATTAAATTCCTTATACCCTACAATTTCTGTATCAGGTGATACAAGAAGGTCATAAATAGTCGTCGCAAAGCCATCGTAGTTAGTATTTTTACCAACACTTTTAAATACTTTTGTAACTAAATCTGAACAATAATGGCTATTTTTAGTATTCATAATAAATGTAAGATTATAAGGATCCCCAATCATTGAAATTGCTTTTTTTAAAGCCTCATTTCTATCCTCATCTGTTAAGCCTTTAACTCTTAAAATAATATATTTTTCAGTAAACGAAGTATTTTCCCAATAGGCTTTAGATGATACAAATACTTCCTTATGAGAATTATTATAAGTTGTTTCTATCAAATCATAGTTAGTTAAGTTTAAATCTTTTGATTTATATTCATCCATACAAATTGCAGAGTGACCACCAATAAAATAATTAATAAATGGAGTGCACCATAAATTAAAGGTTGATTCAAGCTTAATAATAATATCAAGTGGTGCCCCTGGATTCATTCCATAAGAATGATACTCGAATGAAGGCCTTTCTGTTTCACGTGAAACATTATAAAATTTAATATATTTATTAGGACTAGAAACCTCACCACATTCATTCTTAAATTCTTCTATTTTATTATGCGAATAAATATTTTCAAAAGTTGAATCAATTATGATATACCCTAAAGTAGTCAAAGTTATGATTAGAAAGAACTTTAACATGAATTTTAATTTCATAAAATCACCCTTTGATGTTATTTTATCATATTTAGATATAAAAAAAAGACCCCACTTACAAATAAAGTGAAATCTTTTTTAATTATTAATTCTTAGGTTTAATCACGATAGCACGTTCTTCGCCTTCACCCTCAGATTCAGTATAAACGTCACGCCAATCTGATAACTTTTCATGAATAACACGACGTTCAAAAGAATTCATAGGATCAAGCTTAACTGCGATTTTCGTTTTAGCTACCGACTTAGCTGTTTTAGTAGCTAAAATCTCAAGCTGATGAATTCTATTAGCACGATAAGAACCAATATCAAGTGTTACAACAATGTAATCCTTTGTATAAGAACCAATCAAATTTTTAATTAAAGTCTGAAGGGCCTCAAGTGTATGTCCCTTAGTACCAATTAATAAAGGATTTTCACTAGAATCAATTACATAATGAATTTCTGATTCTTGACCAATTGTTCTAACCTCAATATTAAATTGTTCAATGCCCATTGAATTTAAAATACTCTCTAAATATTTACGACCTTCAAGTGCTAGATTAACATCTAGTAAAGCTTCATAAGTATTTTCACCAATTTCATTTAAGAACAACTTTTCTTCTGATACATGTAGCTTAGCTACAGCAATTTGAGTTGCTTCTAATAAAGATGATGCTTGAATTTCAATTTTTTTCTGCATATTCTCACCACTTATTTATTAAATTATATTGCTTTTTTCTTGAGCTTTATAATATGCTCTTTCATTTAATTTACGACCTACCTGTGATTGGAATAATTGGTATACACCACCAATTAACCAATATAATGATAAGGCAGTACTTGATAAAGACATGAAGAAGAACATTAAAACCATAAAGTAATTCATATACTTCATTGTCTTTTGTTGTTGCTCCTGCCCTTGAGTTTTAACACTACGGCGTTGCTTTTGATATTTTGGAGGCTTACTTGCAAGTTTTTGGCTTAAAAGTGTTACTGCAGAGAATAATACTGCTACTAAAATACCAAAGAAAATATCTTGCCAAGCAGAAGCCTTTGCAATACCATCATTTTGTCCCATAACCGCAGTATTAATATCAAAGAAACCAAATAACTTTGTATTACCAAGAGTAAAACGTCCCGATGCACTTACAACACCATCAAGAGTTTCTGTAAGCTGAATACGTCTTACACATTCATACATTGCCATGAAAAGAGGGAACTGAAGAATCATTGTAAAGCCACAACCAAGAGGATTCATCTTATATTTCTTATATAAGGCTAAAGTTTCTTGCTGCATACGTTGTTGTGATTCAGGATCCTTACGATTTTGATATTTTCTTTGGATTTTTTCCATTTCTGGCTGAAGTAGTGTCATCTTTAATGATGTACTATTTTGCTTAGAATAAATTGGCCAAGCAATTGTTCTTACAATAATAGTTGTAAAAACAATACCCCATGCATAAGAATTACCACAAAGACGACCAATTGTACCCATTAACCAAGCAATTGGGTATGAAAGTAAAGCAACTGGCCAACCCCATAATCCTTGCCAAAAGCCAGAGAATTTCCATTCTGCAGCCCAAGTAGTATAAGGAGTTGTAGGCCAAGAACCTTGACGACAGCTTGCAAGAGCACCAACCACTACAATCAAAACCGCAATCATAGCGATCTTATTTATATTTTTTGTAAAAAATAATTTCACAATTTTGCTCCTTTATTTTCAATATTAAGTTTGTTAAACATATAAATTAGTTGTTTAACCATTTCTGCATATGAAATATCTAATATGCTTTTTTTTGCTACTACGAAAACATCCATTTTGCTTGTTGGTAAAAGAATTGAATCGATAGCACTTCTAAGTTGACGTTTAACTTTATTCCTTATAACAGCATTACCAATTTTCTTTCCAACACTAATCGCATATCTAAAATTATTGGCTTCGTGATTTTCTTTTTTATATACTACAAAATATTTATTAGAATATGAATCCTTTTTTTTCAAAATAGCTTCAATGTCTTCATTTCTTTTAACGCGATATTGTTTATTCATGAATATCTCCTTAAAAAATAAAAGAACTACCCTAAAATAAATTTAAATGATTCTGGTAGTTCTAGTATTTATCATTATTATTTAATTACTTTGATAGGCGTTTACGACCCTTTTGACGACGACGCTTAATAACTAAACGTCCACCAACGCTTGACATTCTAGCACGGAAACCATGAGTTACTTTTCTCTTGTGCTTATTTGGTTGATATGTTCTTTTCATACTAACAGCCTGCCTTTCTTACGAAACCATGCGTAAAACATTATACAAAAAGCATAAGTTTTTGTCAACACTATTTTTAAAATTTATATTACAAAATTTTAAAAACTAAAATAAATAGATTTTTTTATTTTTTTAATTGAGATTAAAAGTATTTGATTTAAATTTAAAGCATATTAATCTTAATTTAATTAAAATTTGCTTATTTTTTTAATAATTAGATATTTTTTTTAAAAAAACGACTTTTCAACAGCTTTTTTCACATTAAAAATAAGGCAAAATGGGGAAAACTTTTAACTCACAAACTATCAGAATGTGGAAATGTGGATAACTTTTTATTTTCTCTTAGTTAAGCCATTTATTTTTAAAAAATATCCACATTCTATATGTTAATAACTAAAAAATCACTCTTTTTCTTTTCAAAGTTATCCACATTTTTGGTGGAAAACTTTTTGTTGTAAATTGTGTATAAAGTGGTATCATTTACTTACGAAGAAAGAAGTGAAAGTTATGGAGCAATATCAAACGCTTTGGAATCAAACCAAAGAAAAGCTCAAAGAAACATATGATGAAGAAGCCTACATGTCAACCTTCAATGATATTACTAAAGTAATAAAGGTAAGCAACGGTGTTATTTATATTCTATGTCCTTCACAGCTTATCAAAACTAAAATTGAAAAATTTTACTCTAATAATATCCAAAAAATTGTATCATCATTGTCTAGCCAAACAGTTAGATTAAAATTTGTAACAGAAGAACAAATTACTGAAACGCCTAAAGTTACTCCTACAAATCTTCCTGATGAAGGCTTTCAAACCAATTTAAATGCATCTTATTCTTTTGATTCCTTCGTTGTAGGTGAATCAAATAAATTCGCATTTAGAATTGCAACTCAAGTTTCGAATCCAGACCAGGGCGTTTTTATTGCTAACCCCCTATATATATTTGGCGGAGTTGGTCTTGGAAAAACCCATTTAATGCAAGCCATTGGTAATGCTATTTTGGATAATGATCCCTCTAAAAAGGTCTTATTTATACCTGCTACAACCTATGTAGCGGATTATACTAAAGCTGCTCATCAGGCTCGCAATCTTAAATTTGATGATGAAGGTGACGCAGATGATGCTTACACAAGATTTCATCAAAAATATGACAATTTAGATGTTCTTTTAGTTGATGATATTCAGTTTTTGCAGGGAGCAAAAAAGTCGCAAGCTGAATTTTTTAAACTATTTAATCAAATGCATGATAATAATAAGTTAATTGTTATTACATCAGATAAACCTGCTGATCAACTTAAAGATATTATGGATCGTTTAACAACAAGATTTAACTGGGGTATGGCCGTTGATATAAAGCTACCTGATCTTGAGCATCGTGTTAAGATTTTAAAAAGAAAACTATCTGATAGCCATGATTCCGTTGTTGGTGATGAGGTTTTAAGATATATCGCAGCTACCTTCCCTAATAATATTAGAGATTTAGAATCAACTCTAAATCGAGTCATTAACATGTCAATTTGCGAAAATAAGGAAATAGATCTTGATTTTGCTAAGCAAGCTATTGAACCTTTGCTCAAAACAAGACAAAATGGCGGAAATGGCGATGAATACGAAAATATAAAATCAATTGTTGCGGATTTTTATAAAATAACAATCGATGACCTTGTAGGATCAAAGCGCCAAGCCCTTTATGTAGATGCAAGACATATTTGTATGTATATCTTAAAAACTAAATATAACCTACCATATAAAAAAATTGGTACTTTACTTGGAGGACGAGATCATACAACGGTAATAGCGGCGGTTGAAAAGGTTTCTCATAACAAAGATCGAGATGAAAAAACCAAAATGGCAATTGATTACATTTTAAAGAAAATGGGGTAAACTGCAAAAATCCCCATAATTATCTACCATTTATCCCCCATTTGTGGTATAATAAAAACGTGGTATTTAAGCCGTTTTTTTAAGTTATCCACATTTCCACATTCACTAATAATAAATAATAATAAAACATAAAAAAATATATATAAAAGGAGCTTATTTATGAATTTTACAATTGATCGTGATGTTTTACTTGAAAATTTAAATAATATTTCAAGAGGTTTACCTCAAAAAAGTCCTATGCCTATTTTAACAGGTATCAAAATGGAAGTTACAAAAGATGATTTATATATGACATCATCTAATATTGATCTTTCAGTTCAGGTAATTGTATCTGATAAATCTTTAGTAATTACAGAACCTGGTAAGACAATCATTCCTGGACGTTTCTTTATTGATATTATAAGAAAGGTATCATCTAAAGTAGTTACACTTACCTTAATTGAAGATAAGATCTTATCTATTAAAGCAGATAGAGCTGAATATAAGCTTCATGTAATGGATTATATAGATTATCCAAATATTGATTTTGTTTGTCTTGAAAATCCTATTTCAATTGAAGCTCCTGTATTAAAAAATATAATTCGTCAAACTGTATTTGCAACTAGCCAATCAGAAAAGAAGCCAATTTTAACTGGCGTTAATCTTAAACTTCATGAAAATAAATTAACTGCTATTGCTACCGACTCTTACCGTTTATCTAAGGTAATTGTTCCAATTAATGGCGATTATAATGATTTTAATATTACTATTCCTAATAAATCATTAGATGAAATTTCTAAATCTATTGATACATATGAGGATTGCCTAGATTTATATTTTTCTAACAATAGCTTATTATTTAAATTTAAAAACGTTTTATTCCAAACTCGTCTTCTAGATGGAACATATCCTGATACATCAAGATTAATACCACCTAGTTTCCCAATTAATATTAAATTTAATAAAGAAGAATTACTTGAAGCAGTTGAGCGTGTTAGCTTACTTTCTCCTCGTGATAAGGAAAAAGATCGTGAAATTACTTATTCAATTATCAAACTTTTACTTAAAAATGATCAAAGTGTTGAAATTTCAACGGAAAATGCTCAAATCGGTGATGCAAAAGAAGAAATTATTCCTACAGGAATTAATTCATCTGAAACAATTCGTATCGGATTTTCTTCAAGATATCTTGTTGAAGCACTTCGCAGTTTTACAAGCCAAGAGGTTACTTTAAATTTCTCTGAAGCTATTCGTCCGTTTGTTATTTCATCTGAGGCTGAACCTAATCTTTGTCAATTAATTTTACCAGTAAGAATGGATTAATTTTAACTAAATATAACTAATTTAAAGCCTTAAAAATACGTTTTAGGGCTTTTTTGCTTCAAAATGCTTTTTTTTTCATCTTAATATAAAACCTTAAAATACTAGCATTATTTTTAAATTTATGATATAATAGGATAGAAACGTGGTGATTTTATGGAGCAAATTGCAATTACAACCGAATATATAACTTTAGGTCAATTATTAAAGATTACAAATGTCATTTCCTCTGGTGGAGAAGCTAAATGGTTTCTAGCAGAAAATACTGTTTTAGTAGATGGAGAATTTGAATCAAGACGTGGACGTAAGTTATATAAAGGAATGACAATAAAAGTCCTTAATAAGGAATATAAAATTGTATGATTACAAATATCCGGCTTAAATCATTGCGCCGTCTAAAAAATATTTCATTAAATACAAATCATAAGCTAATTATTTTTGTTGGTCCTAATGCGATTGGAAAAACGACAATTCTAGAAGGAATATATGTAGCTGCCGTAGGATCATCCTTTAAAACACGAAATTTCAAAGAGTTAATCCGTTTTAATGACTCCTATACTAAAATATCACTTACAAATGATGATAATGTCTATAATGTTATTTTAAGTGAATCAGGAAGAAAAATGCTTATAAATGGTAATTCTATCCTTAAATTATCAGATTATATTGGTCATTTTCAAACGGTTTTATTTTCACCAACTGATGTTAATTATGTTAAAGGTGAAAAAGGCATTAGAAGAAGTTTTTTTGATTTAGAAATTTCTTTAAGAGATAAGAACTATTTAAAGCTTATTCAAGATTATAAAAAAATACTTAAAAAAAGAAATGAACTTTTACGTTTACAAAACTTTGATGAGATTTTACTTGACACATTAACTAAAGAAATGAATAAACGTCAAATAAAAATAATCGAGTTAAGAGAAAAAATGATTCAAGCTTTAAATAATGAATTTAAAAAATTAAAAAATGTATTAGGTTATGAGGAATTAATTGAAATAAAATATTTAAAGTCAGTAACTAGTAAAGATTTAGATGATTTTTACTTAAATAAACTTGAGTATGATAAAAGTACTCATATAACTAATTTTGGTGTTCATCGAGATAACTATGTTTTTTATTTAAATGATCTAGAAGTGAGTCAATATGCTTCTGAGGGACAATTAAGAAGTGTGGCTTTGATTTTAAAAATTGCTCTTGCAAGTTTAACCTTTAAGCTTAATAATATTCAACCAGCTTTACTTTTAGATGATGTCTTTTCTTGTCTAGATGATAAAAGATGTAGTTATTTAGTTAAGTATCTTTTAGATCAAAATCAAGCGTTTATTACAACCACTAGTATTGAAAATATACCTAGTGATTTGATACATCAAGCCTATATAATCAATTTAAAGGAGTGAAAATTATGGCAAATTTAGAAGAAGAGGAAAAATATGGTGCCTCTAGTATTCAAGTACTTGAGGGACTAGAGCCAGTAAGAAAAAGACCGGGTATGTATATCGGTTCAACATCTAGCCGTGGATTACACCATCTTGTTTGGGAAATAGTCGATAACTCAATTGATGAAGCCTTAGCAGGATTTTGTAATCATGTTGAGGTAGAGGTATTACCAGGCGATATTATATCTGTAACCGATAATGGTCGTGGTATGCCTGTTGATTTGCATCCAAAGACTAAGCGTCCAGCCGTTGAAACTATTTTTACAGTATTGCATGCTGGTGGTAAATTTGATGGAAAGTCATATAAAGTATCAGGAGGTCTTCATGGTGTTGGTGCTTCGGTTGTTAATGCCTTATCAGAATGGCTAGAGGTACGTGTTAAACGTAATGGTCATATTTACGAGGAGCGTTTTGAAAGAGGACAAGTGATTGAAGATTTACGTGTTCTTGGTGATTGTGATATTAATGACACTGGCTCAAAGGTAAGTTTCAAAGCTGACCCTGAAATATTCACCGAAACAACTGTTTATGATTTTGAAACATTAAGAAGTCGTATTCAACAGCTTGCATTTTTAAATAAAGGACTTCGTATTACTATTCGTGATTTAAGAGATGAAGCTAACAAACAAGAGTTCTCATATCATTATGAGGGTGGTATTGTTGAATATGCTAAATTCCTAGACAAGGATCGTAATCAAATTGCAGGAATTGGCGATAATGTAATTTATGCTGAGGGTGTTGATGAAAAAACAAACATTTCCGTTGAAGTTGCAATTCATTATAATGATGGTTATAGTGCTAATGTTTTATCATTTACCAATAATATTCACACCCATGAGGGTGGAACTCATGAGGAAGGCTTTATGCTAGCCCTACGACGTGAGATTAATAAGTATGCTCATGATGCTAAAATTTTTAAGGCTGATGATGAGGATCTTAAAAATGATGATTTTAAGGAAGGTTTAACAGCTATTATTTCTGTAAAACATCCTAATCCTGAATTTGAAGGACAGACTAAGACTAAGCTAGGAAATAGTGAGGTTCGTGGTATTGTCAATAAAATTTTTGGTGAATCATTAGCTGAATATTTACTTGAAAATCCTGATGCAGGAAAGGCTATTGTAGCTAAATGTGATATGGCAAGAAAAGCCCGTGTAGCAGCTGAAAGGGCTCGTGTTATGACTCGTCGTAAATCACCAATTGATTCTTTAGGTATTGCATCTAAGCTTGCTGATTGTCGTTCTAAGGACGCTGAAAAGTGTGAGTTATATCTAGTCGAGGGAGATTCAGCCGGTGGTTCTGCTAAGCAAGGTCGTAATTCGATGTATCAAGCTATTTTACCGCTTCGTGGTAAGGTTTTAAACGTTGAAAAGGCTTCTTATGAACGTGCTATTCAAAATAATGAAATTCAAACAATGCTTTCATGTATTGGAACTGGCTTTAAGGCAAGAGATGAAAATGGTAGTGTAATTGATACATTTAATCTTGAAAAGGCAAGATATCATAAAATTGTTATTATGACCGATGCCGATGTCGATGGTGATCATATTTGTATTTTACTTTTAACTTATTTCTTCCGCTTTATGCCAGGCTTAATTGATGCAGGCTATATCTATATTGCTAAACCACCTCTATATAAGATTCAAAATGGTAAGCGTGTAGAATATGCTTATTCGGATGAAGAAAAGGATGAATTCCTTAAGGAAATGGGTGAAAGATCAGCTATTCAAAGATATAAGGGTCTTGGAGAAATGGACCCATCACAGCTATGGGAAACAACAATGGATCCTGAAAAGCGTACTCTAACACGTGTTACAATGGATGACGCTGAGATTGCTGAAAAATATTTCACTATGCTAATGGGTGATGAGGTAGAGCCTCGTAAGGACTTTATTAGAGAAAATGCTCAATATGCAGAAATTGATGCTTAAGGAGGTAAAACATGGAAAACGATGATAAGAATATAAATGAAAATAATGAAATTCTTGATGATGAAGAGGAAGAAAAGCTTCAGGTTGGTGAAATTTCTTCAAGTCAAGAATATAACCATGGTAAAATTGATTCTGTAATGCTTTCTGGAAAGCTTAAGCGATCATTTTTAAACTACGCAATGAGCGTTATTGTAGATCGTGCTCTTCCTGATGCACGAGATGGTTTAAAGCCTGTTCAAAGACGTATTTTATATGGAATGGACGAGCTTAAGGTATATTATAATGTGGCTCATAAAAAGTCAGCTCGTATTGTCGGTGACGTAATGGGTAAGTATCACCCTCATGGTGACTTTTCTATTTATGAAGCATTAGTTCGTATGGCCCAGGATTTCAGCTATAGATATCCTCTTGTAGATGGTCATGGAAACTTTGGCTCAATTGATGGTGATGGTGCGGCAGCCATGCGTTATACTGAGGCTCGTATGTCAAAGATTTCTGCGGAAATGCTAAGAGATTTAAGAAAGAATACAGTTGATTTTGTACCAAACTATGATGCAACTGAACTAGAACCAGCAGTACTTCCTGCTCGTATTCCTAATTTACTTGTAAATGGTGCAACAGGTATTGCCGTTGGTATGGCTACTAATATTCCTCCTCATAATTTAGGAGAGGTTATTGATGGTACGATTGCATTAATGGAAAATCCTGAGCTTTCTAGCGAGGATTTAATGCATTTTATTCCAGGTCCTGATTTCCCTACAGGTGGAATTATTATGGGAGCTGATGGTTTAAGACAAGCCTATAATACTGGTACAGGAACAATTGTTGTTCGTTCTAAATGTGAAATTATTGAACCTAAGAATCGTAAATCACATGCAGAAATTATTGTAACAGAAATACCTTATGGAATTAGAAAATCAACCATTCTTGAACGTATTGGTGAGGTTGCGAAGGAACATATTGTTGATGGTATTGTAGATCTTCGTGATGAATCAAGTATGAGAGGTATGCGTATTGTTATTGAAGTAAGAAATGATGTTAATCCTCATGTTCTTTTAAATAATTTATATAAATATACTCAGCTTCAATCAAGCTTTGGTATTAATAATATTGCGCTTGTAGATGGTCGTCCGGAGGCATTATCACTTAAGCGTGCTTTAGAGGTTTATATTAACCATCAAATTGATGTTATTACAAGAAGAACTAATTTTGAGCTTGATGAAGATTTAAAACGTATGCATATTTTAGAAGGATTCATTATTGCAACGGATCATATTGATGAAATTATTAAGATTATTCGTGGTTCTATGAATGGTGAGGAAAAGGATCTTTTAATGCAAAGATTCAATCTATCAGAGCGTCAAGCTCAAGCTATTCTTGATATGCAATTACGTCGTCTATCAGGTTTATCAAGACAAAAGACAGAAGAGGAATATAAATTCCTTGCTTCTGAGGTTGAAAGATTACGTCATATTCTTGAATCTAAGGAAAATAAGGAAGAAATCATTAAAAATGAGCTTCTTGAAATTAAAGCTAAATATAATGATAAGCGTAAGTCAGAAATGGCTCTTCATTTAGATTTAAATATTGAAAATGAAGATTTAATTCCTCGTGATGATGTATTAATTACAATTACACGTGGAGGCTATGCTAAGCGTATGAAGACTAGTGAATATCGTTCACAAAGTCGTGGTGGTGTTGGTATTACCGGCATTAAGACAAAGGAAAATGATATTGTTGAGCATGTTATATCTACATCTACACATGATTTCTTATTGTTCTTTACCAATTTAGGACGTGTATATAAGCTTAAGGGCTATCAAATTCCAGAAGGTAATCGTACTTCAAAGGGTATTCCACTTGTAAATATGATTAACTTCCAGGACGGTGAGCATCTTGCGGCTGTAACTAATATTTCGGATATTGCTAATCAGGAACAATGTATTTTCTTTGCAACAAAGAAGGGTATTATCAAGCGTACAAGTGTTTCTCAATTCCAAAATATTCGTACTAATGGTATTAATGCAATTAATTTAACCGAAGGCGATGAGCTTTTACAGGTTGAAGTTACTGATGGACATCGTGAAATTATCCTTGGTGCATCTAATGGTAAAGCTATTCGCTTTAATGAGGAAACAGTTCGTGAAATCGGTCGTAGTGCGACAGGTGTTCGTGGTATGAAGCTTAATGAAGGCGATGAGCTTGTTGGTATGGCTGTAGTTCGTGATGATGTTAAAGATATTCTTGTTGTAACTGAAAAGGGCTATGGTAAGCGTACTGACGCAGATGAATATAGATTACAAACTCGTGGCGGAATGGGTGTTAAGACCTTAAATATTACTGATAAAAATGGTCGTTTAGCATCTTTACGTGCCGTTAATGATGATTTAGATCTTATAGCAACAACTAATAAGGGTGTTACAATAAGAATGCATTGTGCTGATATTTCTCAAACAGGTCGTGCCGCTCAGGGTGTTAAACTAATTCGTCTTCGTGATGATCAACATGTTTCATCAATTGCGATTGTTGAACGTGAAGATGATGAGGTAGTTCAAGTAGAATCTCCAGTTGCTAGTCAAGAGGTAAGTGTAGATTCTCCACAAGAAAATATTCAGGCTGAATAAGCTTAATGAGGATTCATTTTGAATCCTCTTTTTTGTGCGTAACATTAAGAATTATATTGAATAGTCTTTATATTCATAATTATATTTAAATGATGTTGGTATTCTAACTAGCATATTATATAAGAATAATATTAGAGCTATTTTAGACAATGAACGTAGTGTTAATTTAGGCTCAGTATACGAAAGTGTTGTTGCAAGTGAATTAATAGCTCATGGTCATAAGCTTTTTTATTATGATAATCGAAAAAAAGGCGAAGTCGATTATTTAATTGATGATTATGATAATTTATCGTTTTTACCAATCAAAATAAAATCGAGAAAGGATTATCAAATTCATAGTGCAATTTCTACATTTACAAGTAATGAGGAGTATAAAATAAAATTTGACTATGTTTTTTTTAATGAAAGAATAATTAGAAGGAAGGATAAAATAATTTATCTACCAATATACTATATAATGCTTATATAGAGCTTAGTTTTAATGCTAAGTTCTTTTTTATACTAATTAGTGCATAATAAAAAAGCATAAAGCAATCAATTAAACGGTTGACAAAATGTTCAACTGTGTTATAATGAAGGTGTAAAGAGGTGTTGATATGAATATAGCAGATGTTAAATCACAGCTTCCATCTCCTGATATAATAGATGATTTATCAGAGTTATTTAAAATTTTAGGTGATCAAACAAGATCTAAAATATTATTTGTACTTGAACAAGGTGAGTTCTGCGTTAGTGATATCTCTGAAGCTGTTGGTATGACTAAATATGCTGTATCACATCAGCTTCGAACACTTAAGCAAGCAAAGCTTGTGAAGTGTAGAAGAGAAGGCAAGGAAGTTATCTATTCACTAGATGATGACCATGTTTCAACGTTGTTTAGTTGTGCATTAGCACACGTTACGGAATAGGAGGAATAGAAAATGAAAAAGGTATTTAATATTGAAGTAGATTGTGCTGTATGTGCACAAAAATGTGAGGACGCTATAAAAAAGGTTTCAGGAGTTAGCAATTGTCAAATTAATTTTATGACTCAAAAAATGTCTCTAGAGGCTGATGATATTTCAAAAATTATGAAATCAGTATTAAAGGCTGCTAAGAAGGTAGAACCTGATTTTGAAATTAATGAATAATATTTAATATGTAGGTACATAGTTATTATGTACTATATATTTTAATAAACAGTTGAATGAATATTCAACTATGGAGGATCATATGACAAAAAAACAAAAGAAAAATTTAAAAAGAATTATAATTGCTTTATCTGTATTTCTTGTAATAAAGATTTTAGATTTAATTTTAGAAAAGGGCTTTGGAAGTCATTTTCCTAATGGTATAGCCTCAATTATAAAAAATGATTCTATAGGTTGGCTATTACCATTTGGATTATACCTTATTGTTTATTCATATATAGGGCATGATGTAATAAAAAAAGCATGTATAAATATAAAAAATGGTCAGGTTTTTGATGAAAATTTCTTAATGGGAGTTGCGACTATAGGAGCATTTGGTTTAGGTATTTATACAGGTATTGTTGAGCATCGTCCTGAGGGCTTTGATGAAGCTTGTGCAGTTCTATTGTTTTATCAGGTTGGCGAATGGTTCCAAAGCTACGCAGTTGGTAAATCAAGAAAATCTATTTCATCATTAATGGATATTAGACCTGATTATGCTAATTTAAAAAAAGAAGATGGAAGCTATGAAGAAGTAGATCCCTCTGAGTGTAAAATTAATGATGTTATCTTAGTAAAACCAGGTGAAAAAATTCCTCTTGATGGTGTTGTTATATCAGGTAATGCTTCACTTGATACAAAGGCATTGACAGGTGAATCACTTCCTGCCTCAGTTTATAGTGGAAGTAATGTAATTTCTGGTAGTATTAATTTAAATGGTACAATAGAGGTTCGTGTATTAAAGGAATTCTGTAATTCGACAGTTGCTAAAATTCTTGATTTAGTTGAAAATGCATCTTCTCAAAAATCAAAATCAGAAAATTTTATAACTAAATTTTCACGTGTTTATACACCAATTGTAGTTTATTTAGCTTTAGCATTAGCGATTCTTCCACCATTATTTATTGGTATGATTAAGGGGGATTGGGCTACTTGGTCTAACTGGATTTATCGTGCTTTAAGCTTCTTAGTTGTATCATGTCCATGCGCTCTTGTTATTTCCGTTCCACTTTCTTTCTTTGCGGGTATTGGTGGAGCTTCTAATCAAGGTATTTTAATTAAGGGCTCATCCTATCTTGAAAAGTTCAATCAAGCTAATATCTTTGTTTTTGATAAAACGGGAACTTTAACAAAGGGTAATTTTGCGGTTAAGGAAATATATCCAGAAACTAAAAAAGAAGAAGTTCTTTATTATGCGGCAATTGCTGAAGGTATGTCTAAGCACCCTATTGCGATGTCAATAAAAAATGCTTATGGTGATGAAATAAAAGAAAATTATCTTATTGAGGATATTTCAGGTAAAGGTATAAAGGCCATAGGTGAGCATGTTATCTTATGTGGAAATGAAAAGCTAATGGATGATGCTAAGATTGAATATTTAAAATCCGATGGTGTAGGTTCTGTTGTATATGTAGCTGTTGATAATGAATTTAAGGGTTATATTGTTATAGCAGATGAAATAAAGGAAGACGCTAAAGAAACAATTAGCTATTTAAATTCAATTAATGCTAAAACTGTAATGCTTACAGGTGATAATGAACGTATCGCTTCAAGTGTTGCTCGTGAGCTAGGGCTTTCTTCTTATAAGTCATCCTTACTTCCTCAAAATAAGGTTGAAGAGGTAGATAAGCTATTGAGCAAAAAGAAAGAAAAGGATGTATTATGCTTTGTTGGTGATGGTATTAATGACGCTCCCGTTTTAATGAAATCTGATATTGGTATTGCAATGGGTGGTGTTGGTTCTGATGCAGCCATTGAAGCTTCTGATATCGTTTTAATGCATGATGATTTAAAGAGTATTGCAACATCAAAGCGTATTGCAAGAAAAACAATGCGAATTGTATATGAAAATATTATTTTTGCTCTTGCCGTAAAGGTTATTATCTTAATTCTTTCTGCTCTTGGTATTACTAATATGTGGTTTGCGGTATTTGGTGATGTTGGTGTTGCTGTAATTGCTATTTTAAATGCAATGCGTACTAATTCTAAAAAATATTAAAATATAAAGCTGAAATGACTTAATGTTGTTTCAGTTTTTTATAAAATTATAAAAAATGCATTTTTCGCCCTTAAAACTGATAGTATACTATACATTCTAGACCAGAAAAAATTAATATTTCTTGCTAAATTTAAAATTCTATAATTTATAAAAGTGCTAAATTTATAATTTAAATCATATGTTTAAATGGAGATGAACATATGGCAAATATTATAAAGAGCTTTTTAAATATGTATAGACATGAAGAAAGTGTTGAGTCATTAAAGGAAGCATCTACAAGCTTTAGTGTATTTACATCTGATGTGATATCAATTGAAAAGGTTTGTGATAAACCAGATGATTATTATTTTCCAGAAGATACAATTACCTTTATTGTAACCTTAAAAAATCTAGGAGATAAGAATATATCTAATTTTACTCTGAAGGATGATTCAGTTAAGGTTTTAGATCCAATGCCAAATGGTTATTATGAGGTATTATCGCCTGTTGGTGAGGTTTCTTTTAACTTAGATGAGGTTATTATTTCTAATATTTCACTTGCACCAGGGGCTGTACTTGAAATAAGAATTACGGGAATGGTAAAGAAAAATAGAGAAAATGAGGATGTAGAGGTAAATACGTTTTAATCGTTTAAGAAATAATTTTTTATACTCTAGATAAAATATCTCTTCTTAATTATTGTAAAATATGATATACTTATTCTACAGGGAAAAAAGAAAGAGAAGTGATATTTATGCTACTTAGCTATCAAGATCCGATAGTAAAGTTAGTGGGGGATTGGGCTTATGATATTAACGTATGGTCAGTAATACTTAGAGTAGTGCTTGCTTGCTTAATTGGTGGAATAATTGGTGCTGAACGTGCTTCGAAGCATCATGTAGCAGGACTTAGAACTTATATTCTTGTATGTCTAGGCTCATGTGCAGCTATGATGACGAATCAATTTATTTCTGATTCGGCCGATGTTGCTCGTTTAGGAGCTGGTGTTGTAGCAGGAATTGGATTTTTAGGTGCGGGTACTATTATGGTTACAAGTCGTAACCAAGTAAGAGGTCTTACAACCGCTGCAGCCTTATGGGCTTGTGGATGTGTGGGTCTTGCAATTGGCATTGGTTTTTATACTATGGCTATAGCAGCTGCGATTGTTATTTTACTTGCTCTTGTATTACTTCCGAAGATTGAACAAAGTCTTCAAGATAGAGCTAAGCTTGTTGATATTCATATTGAATTATTATCAAGACCAGATTTAAAAAAACTTTTAGAGTATGTTAGAAGTAATAACATTCAAGTATTATCAATTGCATATGATCCTGCTTATGCAAATACAGGATTAAGTGTTTATTCAATAGCTTTAAAGATTAATAAAAATGAACAGGGTAAATATATTAAACATGATTTATTGTTAAAAAATTTAAAAGCACTAGAATATGTAAATTATGTTGAATACATGGATTAATTATCTAGGCGAAAGTCTAGATTTTTTTATATCCAAATTTTATAAAAAACCAGTCAAAAATTACTTTACAAATTAAAAAAAATAATTATAATGTGGTAATGTAAAAAAAGGTGATTTAGATGAATAAATTAAAAAAATTATTTGAACCTATAGATTTAACGAAAGGAACAATTTGGAAAGTCATTGTTTGGTTTTCAATTCCTATTTTGTTAAGTTATATTTTTCAACAAATATATACGATTGCAGATGCTGCTATTTGTGGACAATATTTGAATGAAAACCAGGTTGCAGGTGTAAACAATACAGGTAATATCGTTTTTATTGTATTACAATTTGCATTTGGTTGTACGGCGGGATTTTCAGTTGTTACATCAAACTATATTGGTCAAAAGAATTTAGAAGGTGTAAGAAAATCATTTGCAACGCAAATCATGCTATCCTTTGCTATTAGCGTCATATTAACGATTATAGCTGTTTTATGTATTAATCCATTACTTATGTCAATTGGACTTAAAAGCTCCTCTAATCCTGTTCAAAATGAAATATACGAGGCTGCTTATACATACGTATTAATTATATTTATTGGTACAATTACACAAATATTTTATAACCTTATTTGTTCATTCTTAAGAAGTGTTGGTGATTCTTTAACGCCACTTTTATTCTTGATTTTTTCAACTATTTTAAATATTTTACTTGATATTTTATTTATAGCAGTATTTAAATGGGGTGTAAAAGGAGCCGGTATCGCAACTGTAATAGCCCAAGCTATTTCAGCAATAGGTTGCTTCGGATATACCTTTATTCATTATAAAGAATATCGTTTAAGTAAAGAAGATTTTAAATTAGATGGAAGCTTTATTTTAAGACATTTAAAATTAGGATTGCCATTAGCTTTTCAATTTTCCATTTTATGTATTGGTCTTATCGTAATGCAAGCAATTATCGTTAAATTTGATACATCAATAACTGGTGAAGTAGTAGTTGCCTATGCTCAAAATGGTTTTGGTGCCGCCACTAAACTTAATAATTTCTTAATGTGTCCATTTAACGCTCTTGGTACAGCAATGCTTTCATATTGTGGTCAAAATTATGGTTCTAATGATAAGCCTCGAGTTAAAAGTGGTGTAAAGCAGGCGTTTATTATTGCTTTTGTTATTTACTTACTTTGTGCAGGCATCGGTTTCTTGTTAACTATTAATGGTTTCTATCTTCATATTTTTTATTCAGATGATAAAATCAATGATCTTACAATTCATTATGGTAATATGTATTTATATTGTGATTTATCACTTTATTATATATTAGGCGTTTTATTTATTTTAAGGAATTCATTACAAGGAATTGGAATATCACTATTTCCATTTCTTGCAGGAATTGGAGAATTAGTTGCTAGAACATCTATTTGCTTAATTGTTCCACGTTTAATTAATGGTGGACCAATTAATATTAATGCAAAGAATAATGCTTTATATGGTTTGACATTTGCTGATCCTTTGGCTTGGCTTTTTGCATCTAGTATAATGATATATGGTGCTATAAAATATATATTTAAAATAGATGTAAAAGAAGAAGGAATACAATAAATAAAGCTAAGGTTATTAAACAAAGTTTACAAAAAAAGTAAAAAATAGTATACTAGAACTATAGGAAGTTGGTATTGATATGAGAATAAAACGAAAATCATTACTTAAACTTAATATTTTACTTAAAGGCCTTTTCGCTTAATTGCGGAAAGGTCTTATTTTTTTGCGAAAAATTGGAGGATTACATATGATTAAAGAAAAAAATAACGAAGTAATTGAGAAAGATTAATTTAAGGATTTACAAGAAATCAAGGAGGCTATCAGAACCAATCAAAATAAAGCTATGGTTATAGTAAATAGTGCGATGATTATGACTTATTATGAAATTGGTACGATTATCAATAAAAGGAAAACTTGGGGTAGTAAATATATAAAGAATCTAGCTAATGATTTAAAGGAATATGGGAAAGGTTATTCTTATGATCAGCTTAAAAGAATGGCTCAATTTGCGAATGAATTTTCTGTCCAAGAAATCGGGGCACAACCTGTGCCCCAAATACCTTGGAGCTCAATTATTGTAATTATGCAAAAGTCTTCCTCACATGAAAAAATGCTGTGGTATATTAATGAAACATATAAAAATGGTTGGTCTAGATCTATGGTATTAAATCAAATAGCTATGGCATCTTATGAGCGAAGTTTAATAGAACCTACTACTTCTAATATAACTAAATCTGACGATTTATCTAATGAGTTATTTAAGGATACTTATGTTTTTGATTTCTTAGATAAGAATAGCATTAAAAATGAAAAGGATTTAAAGGATCAAATGATTGATAATATCATTAAATTCCTACAAGAATTAGGACCAGGATTTACACTTGCAGGTAAGGAATATAAATTAGTAACTCCTACTAATAAAGAGTTCTATATTGATTTATTAATGTATCATACAAAGATTCATGCATATGTAGTTATTGAAGTTAAAATAGGTGAATTTACTCCTGCTGATTTAGGACAACTTATCTTTTATGTTAATGCAATTGATGATTTAGAAAGAACTGAAAGAGATGATGAAACAATTGGCTTATTATTATGTAAGGAAGCTGATAGCTATGTAGCTAAAACATCCTTAAATAAAGCACAACTACATCTTGGTATTTCTAAATATAAGTTTATTGAAGAATTACCAGAATACTTAAATAGAAAACTAAAGGAAAATAATTAAAAGACGTGAGGTATGAAAATGATTAAAGAACAAGAAAATGAAGTAATTGAAAAAGACTATTTTAAGGATTTACAAGAAATCAAGGAAGCGATTAGAACCAATCAAAATAAAGCTATGGTTGTAGTAAATAGTGCTATGATTATGACTTATTATGAAATTGGTACGATTATCAATAAAAGGAAAACTTGGGGTAGTAAATATATAAAGAATCTAGCTAATGATTTAAAGGAATATGGGAAAGGTTATTCTTATGATCAGCTTAAAAGAATGGCTCAATTTGCGAATGAATTTTCTGTCCAAGAAATCGGGGCACAACCTGTGCCCCAAATACCTTGGAGCTCAATTATTGTAATTATGCAAAAGTCTTCCTCACATGAAAAAATGCTGTGGTATATTAATGAAACATATAAAAATGGTTGGTCTAGATCTATGGTATTAAATCAAATAGCTATGGCATCTTATGAGCGAAGTTTAATAGAACCTACTACTTCTAATATAACTAAATCTGACGATTTATCTAATGAGTTATTTAAGGATACTTATGTTTTTGATTTCTTAGATAAGAATAGCATTAAAAATGAAAAGGATTTAAAGGATCAAATGATTGATAATATCATTAAATTCCTACAAGAATTAGGACCAGGATTTACACTTGCAGGTAAGGAATATAAATTAGTAACTCCTACTAATAAAGAGTTCTATATTGATTTATTAATGTATCATACAAAGATTCATGCATATGTAGTTATTGAAGTTAAAATAGGTGAATTTACTCCTGCTGATTTAGGACAACTTATCTTTTATGTTAATGCAATTGATGATTTAGAAAGAACTGAAAGAGATGATGAAACAATTGGCTTATTATTATGTAAGGAAGCTGATAGCTATGTAGCTAAAACATCCTTAAATAAAGCACAACTACATCTTGGTATTTCTAAATATAAGTTTATTGAAGAATTACCAGAATACTTAAATAGAAAACTAAAGGAAAATAATTAAAAGACGTGAGGTATGAAAATGATTAAAGAACAAGAAAATGAAGTAATTGAAAAAGACTATTTTAAGGATTTACAAGAAATCAAGGAAGCTATTAGAACAAACCAGAACAAAGCTATGGTTATAGTAAATAGCACCATGATTATGACTTATTATGAAATTGGTACGATTATTAATAAAAGGAAAACTTGGGGTAGTAAATATATTAAAAATCTAACTAATGATTTAAAGGAGTATGGGAAAGGTTATTCTATTCAAAATTTGTATAGAATGTCGCTTTTTGCAAGTGAATTTAACAAAAGTGAAATATTGTCACATCCTGTGAGAGAAATTCAATGGTCAACATTAACTATAATAATTATGACTAAATCATTCTCACATGAAGAGTTATAATTGAACTTAAGAATACTAAATTTAAGCCTGAATATTTAGGTCAATTATTATTTTATACTAATTATATAGATGAATTTGTTAAAAATGAAATTGATTCACCAACAATAGGAATTGTCATTTTAAAACAAGCAAATAGTATTGTATGTAAAATGTCTCTTAAGAATACTAAGAATTTAGCAATTTCCAAATTTAAAATTTTAGAAGAACTACCAACATATTTAGAAAAGAAATTAACATATCAAAATTAAAAATAAATACATAAAAAACAAAAGAACTACCTATTCTGGCAGTTCTATTTGTTACTAGGTGCTTCATAAGGATAATAATAATTTATTTCCTCATCAAAGGTAATGTAGTCTAGGTAAATTGAAAGAAGAAGGTATCGCATATTTGTTTCATCATCGGAAATAATAATGTGATCTTTTCCGGCAGCCTCTAAAGTTCCTTTAAATATTTTTGAGCCCCATTGGCTTTGTTCAAAATTCATATACACTGAAACTTTTTTTCCAAGATTTAATCTTAAGATATTTTCAATATATGATTCTTCATTAAATGTTTGTTGGGGAGCCTGTTGATAAGACATAGGTCCCATAAAATAAGGATACTGCATATAACCACCACAATAATTCATAAAATTCCTCCTAGTAGCAATTTTCACTTTTAAGCGGCTGGTAGAAGCAATGACTTTTATATTTTCCACTATTCCATTGCCCAAACCATGAGGCTTTACATCCTTCACCGAAAGGATTATAGAACCATAAAGCAGTTTTAGCTGGACTAAAGCGTTCACCATTAATCACTCTTTTGGCTAGCTTTTTGTCAATCTCACGTGCTCGTTGATTAAAGTATGATTTAGTAGTTGCTTCAAAGCCGCCAGGTGATTGATAAACCATTTTTGTAATAGTATTAATATTTTTAAAATCGAGACAATTGCCCCTAACACGATTGATTCCTACGTTTCCAACAAGTAACATCCCCATTTTACCATCACCTTCAGCCTCCGCTCGCATTAATCTCGCAAGTAAGGCTATTTCTTCATTATTGTATTTAACAACTGCCATCAAATCACCTATTAAAATATATTCCGATTAAATTATATTATGCTTGCTTAAACAAAATAATATGTTAAAATTTAATTTGTATTTGAGGTGTTAATATGGCCGACGATTCAAAAAAAATGTTAACAGGTTCTCTTTGGAAGGGAATACTACTTTTTAGCTTGCCGCTTTTTGCTTCTAATTTGTTACAGGTTCTTTTTAATATGACTGATGTGGCAGTAATAGGAAAATTTTCTTCACCAGAAGCTTTAGGTGCGGTTGGATCAACAACTATTTTAGTTACATTATTTACGGGATTTTTAATTGGTCTTGGAAATGGAATCAATGTTTTAATTGCAAGATACTTAGGTCAAAGAAATAGTAAAAATGTCCATGATGCCTTGCATACATCATTTGTTCTTAGTATTATTATGGGAATTATTTTATTTTTTCTTGGCTTTTTCTTCTCAAAATATTTACTTATATGGCTTAAGACTAAGGATGAATTTATTGATGGTGCAACGCTTTATTTAAAGATATATTTTATAGGTATGCCTGCTAATGCTTTATATAATTTTGGAAATGCTTGCTATAGTGCTAAAGGTAATACGAAACGACCACTAATTTTCTTAGGTATTTCTGGTATTTTTAATGTTGGCTTAGACTTGTTATTTGTAATTGCGTTTAAGATGAGTGTAGAAGGAGTAGCCGTAAAATAAAGTATAGAAAACTATAGAATTCATACACTTCAGCCCTTACGGTT
>OBKS01000246.1_pt1 | contig 59267 bp, 70 predicted proteins | sample 1517381 | NCBI WGS metagenome assembly OBKS01 (sample SAMN04571686, study PRJEB22368) | human gut metagenome | biome: human gut; material: stool | host: Homo sapiens | place: Luxembourg | collected 2012-08-03 | reverse complement strand
CATAATGCAGTTTGTAGGCAAAAGACCGAAAATCGGACGCACGACGGAACTTCGGTGGACGCTTAGCTAAACCCTTAAAGAAACGTAGATAGGCTGCGTCCAGACGCTGAAGAACCTCAACCGTATTATGTGAATAAAGAAGATGACGCGCGACGCGCTTAGCGTAATGTTTCTGCATGTCAACGGTCGAGATGTACTTACCATAGAGGCGGTAGTAGCGTCGCTGTAATGCTAACGCATGGTTCCAAACAAAAGCGCACTCTCGAAGCATCCGGTCAAGCCACTTCGTGCGTTTTGTGCGGTAAAGTTTGTATTTATACGTTAACATTTTTATACATGTTTGTGCCACAAATATAGAATTAAATCCTTATCTTTGCAAATAAAAAAACAAACCATGAGAACAAGATGGCAGACAAATAAAGGATCAGTCTACAATGTTGCATACCATATTATCTGGTGTCCTAAATATAGACGAGCCATTCTTGTAGACGACGTTGCTGAAAGACTTAAGACCTTGCTGTACGAGCAGGCGTCTAAGTTCGGATGGATCATAGAGTCTATGGAAGTCATGCCTGACCACGTGCATCTATTTATCAAAGCAAACCCGATAGACCCAATAGCACGTATAGTAGCCCAGCTCAAAGGATATACGTCGCATGTGTTACGCGCCGAATTCATACACTTAAAGTCTAAGCTGCCGACACTATGGACTCGGGCGTATTACGTAGAGACGATAGGACACATATCTGAGGATGTGATCAAGAGGTACATTGAAGAGCAAAAGAATAAATAAAGTCCGTATTCATCCCATGGCTAAAGCCACGGGCTTTCTACGAATATTTTCGTAAAGCAAGCATTAAAACAAAAGCAGGACCTGAAACTTGCATTACAGAAGTATCAGGCCCTGAAAAAAAAAGATGATAAATGACTATTCAAAAGTCATAACCAAAGGCTCCGGATACCCATTGGTAAAATCATAAGACTGAACCGCCGCGACATCCTTCAAAGCCTTGATAACAGTCTCGTGATGACGTGTAACACCGTAAGTGGCCATAGCATAAGACTCCAGCGTAGACAGGAGGGCCTTAAGCTGAACACAGGTGAGAGTAACACAGGTGAGAGTAACACTCGACCCATCAAAACCATATAGCGTAAATTCAGCATCATCAGCTGAGTCCTGAGCCTGCATACGAAACAACGCCCGAGAAGATTTATCAAGCCAAAGATTAACCCCATTAACACTACAAGTGTTTACCTCATCGCTACTATCATAAGCATAGAGACCCGCAAGGGCTACCGCCTTGGCGTCCTCTAAGCTAATGACCGGATCGCGAAGAATAGGATGACCATCCTCATCCTCTACAATCTCCTTACCTTGAGACTGACCGTCCAACAGCGACTGCCACTCCTCATCAGTAAGCTCTATACCATTTTCAATCTCGACGTCGTAAAAACCACCGTCGCCTTTCTTCCACCACATCATAGCTATCTAAAAAATTTTTATAAGTGTATCACATAAACGTCTAAGCTATCCCCAACTTCGTCTTCAGCTGAGCAATAAAATCATCATCCGCCAGTAACTCATCTGCCGACTGAACCCCAATATTAGTACGTGCTTGTTGCTTTTGGGCATCAGTAAGAGTTCTGGAAGCATCATAAGGAACAGCACCTTCATAGGTTCTTGAAAAGGCGATCTTGGATAGTTGCTTATTTCCTGAGTATAAACGAATGTAAGCTGCCGTTGTATTCGTCTGAAAGCTACTGAATGTAGTAGAACTACTGTAATCACCCCTTATAAACCCCAGCGGACCAGTATAATCTGATGGGGTATCTGTCAGAATAATTCCAAAAGCACTCGTAAGTTTAGTATATGTCGCATCATCTAACGTAGTACCGAGAAGTGAGTATGGTACATGAATCCAGTTCAACCCTATATTAGATAATGCTGTGTCTTTTTGAGTATTAGTGAGACTCTGGGTCTCGGCGTATCTTACCGAACCTCCATAAGTTGTACCAGAACTTATACCCGACAATAATTTTGTAGACTTGTCAAGTGTGAATACAGAATACGTATTTCCTGTAACAAAGCCTACGAAGATACAAGACCCAGATATATTATTGCCTTTAATGAAAACCGTCGGATTCCTGTAATCGGACGGTGTATTAGTTAAAATAATACCTCGGGCATTATCAACAACTGCAAACATCTTGTCCGACAGCGTGGTACCCAAAAGAGAGTACGGAATTCTAACAAGATCAATACCTATGTTGCCCAAGGCTTTATTCTTCCTATCGTTAGAAAAACTACTCTGATCACGCGTGAAGGAAACCGCATCCTGATCATTTAACCACGGGGTTGAAGTAGTAATAGCACCTGATGAAACAGTTACATCCAAACGGTTACATTGAGTATTAGTAAATAAACCAAAGAATCTCCGGAAACCTCCTGATTCAACGCCAAAGTTGTATACTATACCCGTCTCCTGCACCAATAAGGCGGTGGCCGAAAGACGTGCGGATTTCTCATCATCAGAAACTGCATCCGAGGAACCAATAACAGACTCGGAGATCACATGAACCTTCCAACCAAGATTTTCGAATGCCTGTGATTGTTGTGCACCCGACAAAGAAGTAACACGATCAAACCTGAGGGCTCCTGCATCATTTAATAACAAATTACCATTAAAAACAAATGTTTTCGACGCCTTCTTATAGGAACAATATAAAGCCAAAGTATTAGACCACAGGCTATAAAAAATAGGCTCGGGTACACTCGCAAAATTGGTAGATGTGAAAATATGATTATCTGCATTATATATACCCACGCCAGTATTAGTGCCATCAACAGTCAGTAAAACAGCAGCTCCTGCCCGTAACTTAGCATCCTCCTCATCCGTGAGAACGACAGACGGTGCACCCTCCGGGAATTTTAATACAACCAAGTCCAAACCTAAGTTCGACCAAGCCTGCTCCTGCTGAGCACTCGTCAAAGCTGGATTTTGGGCGGTAAAATGCAAGGCATCTTTATCCCTATACCCATACGAACTCGGACCTGATACAAAACCAGATAACTTACTAATACGAACCTCGTTTACATAAACGAAAGTCGAAAACTTATAAAAAGATATTCTGTTAGAGTCTTGACTGCCAAATAAGAACAAATCCCCCGTATCAGTAAACAGCAGAACCTTAGAAGCAGCTACCTGTTCTATTTCCTCCGCCGATAAAGTAGACCCTAAAAAGCTACTGTCGGTGACGTATACCTTCATGCCTAAATTGGAAAGAGCCTGTGCCTGCTGAGACGTAGTTAGTGACTGCTTTCTGTTAAATACCACAGCACTATTATCGCGGATGGCAGAATTACCCACAACACTAAACGTTCTCGTTGACTTGGTATATTGACAAGTTAGATAAAAACTGCCATTCCTGAACGAGTAGAAAGCTACTATATTGCCGGATGAGTTGTCCATATGAAATATGCGGGATAAAATCTCCGGAGAACTTGTAGTGCCCCGCAAAATAACTCCTTTACACGACAACAATCTATCCTCCTGATCATCGGTAAGTGTCGCCTGACCATTGACAAGATCGATAATCATCAGGTCAGCACCTATATTTTCCAATGCTTGATTCTGAGCCGAAAGACTCAAAGACTGAGCAATATCCGTCCTAACCACCTTCGAGGCAAAATCAGCAGACGTGACATGATCATTGATGCGCGCCTGAAGATCAACAGAAAGACAATCCCAGTCAATGGAATTCTTAAGAACCGTGGCATGGATGACATTATTCTCGTCTATAGAAATCAGAATCCGATCGCCAATAGAACCAACATATTCCTTCACAAAGGCACTAACCGGAATACTCGTGGTAGTACCATCAGCATTATCAAACTCAATGCTCTCGGTCTCTGCGTTATAACGTAAGGCAAGCTGCTCGATAGGCAAGTCAATCTCTACAGACGCACCAGCAAGAGTCGTGAATGTAATCTTATAAGACGATGAATCGTAAGCCGGAAGACCTACACAAGTGTTAAGCAACTCACGAATGTCAGCATGAGAAGTAGACGACGTATTATGAGCAGATATGCCATCCGTAACAGACTCCACAGAAGCCTTCTTACTCAACTCCTCCGTAACAGACGCCTGTGACATGACAAGATTAGAACTATTACCAGTCGTGTCTACAACAGCATCAACACCAACCTTCTGGAGAAGCTCCTCAGTAACGGCATTCTGAGACATGACAGCAGTAGTACTGTTACCCGGACCCTGAACAATCTCAAAAACATCAATCTGATCTGCAATATACTGCTTTAGATTATCCGTAGTGACAAAACCACTCAGAAAATCTATGACCTTAGGAAGCGTGTCGATGCTCAAATCAGGAACTGCCGTAAACGAGTCAATAGTATAATCAAGATTCTGTGACAGCTCCGTGGAATTGAATATCTTATACTTCATATCCCCTGCAACCCCTACCTGAGAAATAAAGAGTAAGTCCTTCTCGTAAAGGTAAGACACCGTAAGCAAGATAGGATAATACCCGTCAGCCCGCAATGACAAAACCAAAATGCTATTCTCCTGTCCAAGAACGACGGATAAATAAAAAGCATCTGAAACACCCGAAACCATAGGCTCCGAGTCTACAACACCATCTACGCTCCGATAAACATCATACGTGACAGAACTACCAAACGACTGACATATACGAAGTAATACCGACTTCTCATGAAAGGACAATGAAAGTGCTTGTGCTGTAGAAGCAACTAAACCTGCAACAACACTCATCTGAGCAACAGGACTCTCCAAGGGACGATAACTTACAATAGACATAAGCAACACAATTATTTAACGGATATATAATTGCTACCCCCCCCCAACAGAAAATTAAACCATAACTAACAAAAATAAACCACATTAAAGTGATCTGTAACCATCGAGATAACTAACTCTCCTGTCGCATCCGACGCAGAACTTCCTGCCACTCGCAATCCATGTCACGCCAATAAGTATAACCCTCCGGAGTCATACAAAACTGAAAAGCCTCGAGAATGTAAAAAGGAGGCCGACTGACCGGATCACAAACATAGGAATGAAAAGACTGACGACCCAAATTAGACGTGAACTTCTCGAAAGCTCCTCGATCCTTCAGAAAGGATTCAAAGGCAGTAACAAATCTGTTGTTAATAGCCATGACCAATTTAACCCAAGCAAAAACAGCTTCCGACAAAAATACCGTATGATGAAGCAACAAAAAGAATCAGCGTGGAGACTATGCGAAACAAATGATTACTACCATAACAGTGATCCGACTCAACTACTCGAATAATGTCTCCACGCCAATTCAATTACATATACGTAAATTCCTAAAGTAGCTACTCAATATGAATTTGAATGCCACGACCAGAATCCGACGTGGACTTCAAAAGAGAGTACAACTTCTTGAAAGTCTCGGTACTCTGCATGACTGCACCTACAACCGTATTGCGACCCACAAGAATACAACCATCCGTATCCTCCGGATAATTGCCGATATGAATGAGAATGCCCTCAAAGCCCGGAACCCCGATCAAACGCGGCAAGTAACCATCACAGAACGAATACTGAGCACGCTGAGAATACTTAGGCGACTTAACATTCAATGTAACAGAATAAGTACCACGAGGAATAGCTGTCTTGCCATAAACCTTCTTCGAAGCAATCTCCGACTCCGTCATGTCAGCAGTAAGACCCCTATCTACATCCTCCATCGTATCACAGAAAAACTCACCATCGACATACAATTTACCAATGGTATACTTTGGCCCCTTAAAATGCCGATCCAAAAACAAATGCAAGTCTTCCATATCCTCTATTCACTAAATGTTGCCGATATACCATAGAAACCAACCGCCTTGCCATAACACAAAGCCACACGTGCAAGATGATCTATACCCGGAGGAGTCGTAGGCTTATTGAGTGTTAAAGCCACAGATACATCCCACACTCCAGCCGTAGAAGACTCAGCATAAGTGATAGCTCCTACTGAAACCCAGTAATCAGAAGTCACAAGCGCAGGCTCATGTCCCACAAAAGTAGTGCCGAGATCGTAGATAGAAGCAGATAACGTATCAACATGAGCTAAAAAATTAGGATATGATACTGTGAACTTAGCAACCTGCGTGGATGGATTGTCACTATAAACATGCACATACTTATTCGACGCCGTACCTGTAATAACAACACCCTCCTGTGTGAATGTTAAAACCGACGGTGTAAAACCAGACGGAGGACTCGTCAAGTCAAAAGTGAGATGCATCGTGCGGGTATAAGACGTCAGATTGTCTGTCCACGAAAGAGCAACACTCTTATTCAAAATATCTCGTGACGGTACAACCGTGACGACATCATCCGTTCCGTCGTTCCACGGAATAGACAATGAACTGACGTTCGATAAAACCTTAGCTTGTTCAACTATTCTTTGTGACATACAAATAATCCATCGAAGACCCATATCTACCGTATACCAAATCCGTCGGATAAAAACCATCGGACGGTCGGAAATAAGTCGATGTGCCAACTGCCGTTAAACGATAGTACACCTGTACCGCAACAGAGGACTCCCAGAACTGTGGAACCCAACTATTGGCCAACGAGGCCCAAGAATCAAAACCACCCTCAATAGTCATAGTATAATCCCCGGAAACCGCCTCCAAAAGACTGGTAGTCGGAATCGCAATAGTAATCTGAGCACCACCACTACTCGTAACAAGAATAGAACTCGACTCAATAGTCCGAGTATGACCATCGTAAGACAATACCAATGTCGCCTTCGCGTAACTTGCATAAACAGACTCCCACTCACTCGTTGGAACTACAAAATATAAACTACCTGACTCAGTAAAACCTCGACCAGTACGATAAACACTAAAATGGTAAGTCCTATTTGATAAATTAACATTGTTGCTGAAAGTAACCGTAATGGCGTTATCATACTCTACATATGAAGAACCCCCACTTGAAATCACATGTCTCGTATAACTAAGAGTGCCCGGATAAAGACACGTAGAGCCCCCTGTAACAACCATTCCATTAACAGCAGTATCCTTAACCGCCTTATAATGATTCGACGCAGAAAGAGAGCTTCCCATGGAAACATCGAAATCATCTACAGAAATAGCAGTATCTACTGTATTCGTATAGCCTGAAACATATGTCAGAACTTCATGAAGAATAAACTGATAACGCACAACAGCATCATAAGTCTCAAGCAAAATAGAACTCTGAACAGGACTCGAACTACCACCTGCATCCAGATCCAGATAATACAAGGAAGACTGCTCAGCGTAAGTATTAGCGTCCCGGGTGATATGACCCGCATCTAAGGTATAATATGACGTAGCAGCCGTATAGGTAGCACGAAGACTAAAATAAGCACCTAAAGAAGCCTCTGGAACTGCTGGAACAGTCTCATCCGAGATAATAGGGCTGGCACAAGTCAAAACGTAATCTACACCGCCAACATCATTAGCCTCCGTAGTTAACCCAAGACCACTCCCCTCAAAGACCATAGGATAATCCGAGAATGGATGTGAAGCAGCTACTGACACCGTGATGCCTTCCGGAAGCGTGACATCTGAACCTATATAAGCCTTCTCGATACTCCCATCTGTGTAAACCTTCTCCACATAGGGCCTATGAAACCGACAAGTGTAATTATACTGCCTATTGTAAGCATAACGCAACTTCCGGGAAGCATGAGACGAGGACGCCATAGGCTCCTGATTCAATAAGGGCGCAAACTGATCATCATTGCTACTCGTAAGCGAGTAAGCCTCGTAACGTATCCAACCCCAATTGCTGAAAGTAACAGCACCCTGAGAAACCGTAGTCGACGCCCGAAGCTGACCCTGCTGAACCCAAATCTCCGCAAAGTTACCCGCAACACTTGTATTATCCCATGACGACAACGTTGTAACCGTAATGGAAATAGTCATCCCAGAAACAACAGGCTCGGACACTGAATACAAGCTATCATTAGACGTCCCATACTGAAGCCAGTTGACCGGGTCCTGATCCTCCGTATAAACAGTAGCCGTAGTAGTAAAAGTCAACGTGGCACTAACACCCTTCTTAGCACTAAACACATAAGACGTGTTAGTCGCTGTCAAGCTATTAGCACGCTGCCGAATACGAACACGAGACCGAACCAGACTATCAACGCCGTCGGTAGTGTCGTAAATATCCACAGATCGCTCACGAAGTAAAGCAGAAAAGTTCTCAGGAGAATAAACCTTGACGGTATCCAAAGGACCAGTCGTGCCTGACGAATCCAAATAAAAAGAATCCGAACTGCCGTCACCCCAAGCATAACCAGACGACGAAACTAATGACAACGGAACAGCCGCGCCAGAACCAGAAGAAGGAATATTTATTGTCTTAACAGAACGCCTACGAGCCATGAACCAAAAATAATTTATCGGATATATAATTGCATAATAGCTCCCCATAAAATAAGCAAGGGAGAGTACATAAGTACCCCCCCCACTTGGTGAAGAAAATGAATCAGAAGCTCTATGCGATCGTCCAATCAGTATTGGACAAAACGTTAAACGAGGCACCATTTTCAGAGCCTCCCTTCTGACCGAGAGTAATCGATGCCGAAGTGGTACCCTCCTCGTTGATGTACAGATAAGCATCACCAGCGTTCTGAGTAATAACTATCGAATGGAACTGACTTGCAGAAGGTGACGTACCTCCATTGTCAGCCACATTCAAAGTAGCAGAACGATCACTGATCGTGGTATTCTCCGGAACGGAGAAAACAATACTAAAGTCGTAAGCTGCTACAGCACCCGGGTCTCCCGTAATCTCTGCACTGTTATTCGTAGAAACCCCATTGGCAGTGTAATTCTCCGGAAGCGTAATAGGAAGCGACGGAGAATCGTTAAGAGAGAACGTAAGTTTGGAGGAGTTCGATCGACCCGTAATAGTGAGATTGCCTCCCTCTTTGCCGATAGTCGCCGTGTTAGAACTGAAGGTCACAAACTCCGCCAGCGGAGTCTGAGTGACCGTTACAGTACACGGATCAGTACCGACCGCTGAAATCGTCATTGCATACGACCGCGCAACACGACCAGTATGCTCCGTACCAGTACAATTTACAGTTTCATTACTATTCCCCGCCATCGGGGCAATAGTCAACCAAATTGGTTTAGCCATAACATAAAAAATTTAAAGGTGGAACTATTATTCTATAACCCAATTTCTATCACTAAAAACATCGAAAAAGCCACTCGACCCATCAGGCTGGGCAAGCCACACTATACTCGGATCTATATGCAAGTAACCATCAGCCTCAAAGACGAAGACTACCTCCGGAGTATTACGAATAGACAAATCGCAACCTCCAGCACTACTCAGCATAGGAGCATCGTAAACCCCCTGAAAAGCCAAACACGACGAACTATCATACCAAGTATATATTGCAGCCGACGCAGGCGAAGTAGTAGACCAAAGGTCACACGCAATATTACAAGGCATATACTCCCTAAAACAACGTGGTGACGACCCCGGAAGCTTGAACTCGGCAGGCAGTACATAAGACACAGGATCACCCCTATTCCACAAACGCTTGAATGTTGAAGCGTCAAGAACAGAGTCAAATAAACTGAATCTCTGAATAATACCTAAAAAAGGCGACAACCCTCCCGAAAGCGAACCTAAGTTAAAACCCGACAAAATTAAAGCATCGGACAAAATAAGAGAGTAGGCATAAGAAACTCCATTGATATTTAAGGAAACAACCCCAGACGACGAAACACAAACACCTACAACATACTGCTGATGTGGCTTCAAGGAAAACGAAAACTCATCGTCTATCGGAAAAAGTTTTGAATCCTTAATGTATATACCAAAAGGACGACCAGCATAGCTACCAAAGCACTCTACATACTGGAGTGTCGTAATATCCGACCCAGTCACAAAAACAACCCACTTGGTGAAAGGAAAACGCAAGTCGATACTACTATCCGCACAATAAAAGGACCCCGACGACGTAGACGCACCCTTATAATGCTCTCGAACCTGACAAGTGGCAACTGGTATGGATAAACTATGATAAAACACAGCGAAGCCTAATTATAGTAGTAAATTACCGCACGACCACTCAAAAACTCTATCGCGTACTGCTTATTCGCCGACAAATCCTGCCACCCAGCAACCGGAACCGACGAACCCCAGTCAATGGTAGTTCCTTCAGATGACGTAGTGAAATAAACAACAGACATAACAGGAGAATTCGCTACGGACGAAAAAGTCAAAGAGCTTAAAACACCACAATTATATATGTGATAACCCTCTACCGCAATAGTGGGTGTAGAACCATCAACCGTAACTACCGTAGGCGACGATAAAGCAGCAAGCTCCTTCGACACAGCAGCCTGACTCATCACGGCAGTAGTGCTACTGCCCGGACCCTGAACAATATCTATGCCGGAACCACCACCCGCAGCATCCGTCAGAAGCAACCAAGACACCGTAGAAACAACACTCTGCTGCTGACGATTGTAAACAACTCGAAGAACACGAACACACTGAGCGGACGAAATAGTCTCAGTATCAAACCCCGGATTGCCAAACTGGATAGACAAGATGTCAAAAGTACCAGCAGACGCATCCATAGACACAACCCAATAATATGCCCGAGCAGACGCCGTGACTGTACTCACACCAACACAATCCAAAAGCCAACCCTCCCGGAACCAATCACACAGAATATTAATGACCTTCTCCATACGAGTGTCCGGAACAGGAGGAGCCGGAGGAGTGGGAGCCGGAGGACAGCAACACGACGAACAAGACCCAGAACCCGCCGCAGGACGCACAACAGGCATCTCATACTCCGACGTCAAAAGAAGATCATCCGGGATGTTATTCGTGGACGACGAACACACAATATGAGGTCGGTCAGACTCACTCCCTAACCCGGAGATCAACTTCTGGTAATCCGCACTCGTCAAGTTCCCGGACGAGAACATGGCGGTCAAATACGGTATTAACTGAGAACGAAACATGTCAACACTTTGAATTTATGGGATATATAATTGCTTGTCCCCAGCAACAAAAAAGTGAGCCCAGTATAAACTGAACTCACACGCAGCAAAAAGAAGAAACGCCCCTAAAACGACGTCTCTACAAAGTGCACATCCGTAAGCAACGCCGACGACCTAAAAGGATAAAGACCATCCTCACGAGGCTGAAGAAGCAAAATACTATCAGGATACCCTAAAAGATCCCGAAAACAAGCCATCTCCCCATCCTCATACACAAAAGTCCCTGTAACCCACCGACGCGGATTGAATGACGGAGGAGCCTGAAGTAAATAACGACGACCCGGAATAAACGACTTCACGCGAGTGTCATGCCTAACTGAATGCATAACTCCTCGAAGATCTGGTAAGACCTCAAATCTGAAACCACGAACACTACTCATAGCCACACTCTAAAACCTAATATTAATATTTGATAACTCCTTAGAACTCAATAGCTTAGCATGATCTAAGGAAATATAACGAAAATGCATATCTCCACAGATGACCCACAAAACAGGAGGCCGCTCCTCATGTGTCTCTACCAAAACAATTCTGCCTACATCGCCATCCTTCTAAGAAGAATAATTAGAATATGCAGAAATAGCATCCGGCTCAACAGTCACATAGGAACCAATTAACCCATCACGCATAGATCTACTTCATTGTATCGTGATACACCTCCTTATATGAGGACTCAGGAACTCTCACCATATCACGATGGATAGTCCGAAGCCACTCATCTTCTACGTTAACATACAACCTATCTTGTGTCTCAATAATCCCCGGAATCTGACACTTAGGATCACGCAAACCTAAGAGCAACCCTACATAAGACATAGAAACCGTAGGTAGGGATTCTAACTCCACCCAAATAGTCCTACCAAGCTCCGACGACGAAGGAATAAAGTGATTAAAATTAGAACACTTAACCCAACCCGACATATCAGCGTCACTCCAAAACTCCGTAGGCAAAACCGGACCAACAACATGAGTGGATTTATGCTTATAGGACTTAATTGAGTACTTCCGCACAAAGCAATCCTCTAAAACTTTAGCTGCATCTCGACACTGGGCCCACATAAGAAGCTGACAACCAAGCTCTGACTCACAAGGTATTCGATAACAAACATTCATAGAACTAATGATTCTCCAAATTAAACATATAAGGCAACAAACTAATCCACGTAAACCAAAATGACATATCCATGACAATTAGCAACTCTACAGACTCATCGGCATCCATACGAAATAAGGATATATCTGTGCCAGACAAAAACAGCAAATTATTCCTATGAAGAATACTCCATCTCCCATCAGGCTGACGCTTAATAGTACAAGAAATACTCAGGTCATAAGACTGGATAAAATCACAGATCATACGACACAAAGTATATAAGTCGGCCTCACACAAAGAGTGAGACTTAGCATCACAGTAGTAAGAGTACTCCCGCAACTCCCTAAGTGAATGGTTGAATTTCCACATATAGAAGTCAACCCGTGAATAAGTTAACTCAAAGTGTGCAAACCTCCCGAAGCTCCCGCCAACATAGAGCAAGCTACAAGCACATAAAACCATCCGACGAGACGTCACTGAATCATACATCTCAGCCCCGTCACATAACTCTGCGATAACGGCATCATCGTACCAACTCGACGACAAAATGTCCGGAAGCATGTAAATCCACTTAAAGTCCATAGTAGCTGCACTATACCATAAACAACCACGGCGCAACACAATGAAACTATAACGAGTCAAATAAACCTCAAAGACACCCGGTGTATCCAACAAACGGTACTGGCGGAGGCCAAACCGACGCAACATGCCACCATCTAAGAACTTGCTAATATGACGCAAAACTTTAGCTCCTCCAGCAATATCCCGAAAACCAGACAACGCCCAAGACTCTAAAGACGCCTGAACATGAGATAATAAATTACCATACTTTGAGTAATTATAAAACCCACGCTGAGTAGATTTAGCACACACAGACTCCAAAGGAGGAGACACATACTTCTTAATCTTCAACACACTCATGGCACTAACACCCCAAAATATTAAACCCAAGCTCCTGAAGCCTACGAATAAACTCCGAAGTAAAAGCCGCACGCCATGCAAACTTGTCAAACCTACTACCACCCATGTTCTTAATATGACGCCGAGTTAAAATATCATATACCTGAACCAAGTAAGAATAGACCGGAAGAAAGGCTAAAATCGACGCCTCCGGGCCCCGTAAATCAAATAAACGAGCATTGCGAGACAAGGACCCACGACACTCTATAAACTCAAGAGAAAACCACGAAGAACAAACACGCATGAGCTCACGATGATTCACCGAAATAGCCAACGTAGGAAGAGAAACAGCACAACAAACAATATCCGACTCACTAAAAGACGACGACAAACGCAGAGACAAATAAGACTGAAGCTGACTTGAGACTATGCGATAAACGTCCTCTACACCCTTACTCCTAACCAAAGCATCGCCTACAAAGACAGATCCTAACCCAGACATATAAAAGTCTGGACTAATCCGTCTAACATCACTGTATGGCTTCGATAAGGAAATACGACGATAACCCATTCTATCAAACAACTACTCTACTCCAACCCACGAAGAATATCTTCCCAAGCACACTCAAGCTCTACCCAAAAAGATCCACCCTCAGGAGTACCGTTGAACTTAAAAGCAGTCGTAAGCAAATCTTTGGCCGAAATGCGGGAACAATAATCATCAAAGGATCGAGAACCCCAGATGCCGGAATGACGACGGCTATGGGCCTCAAAATTATCTAAAAACTGAGTTAGAACACCTCGATCCTCCAAGAAGGAAACAAAAAGCTGACTAACACCTACAGAAGCCATAATTACTAACTTAAATTAAATGGGTAACCTCAACTGCAACCGGATCAGTAACCCCATCATTCGCATAGGTGACGTCCCAGACACCCTCGTGCAACAAAGAAGCGTCAAACGACTTCGAAAGCCCCATTACAGTACGAACACACATATTACTACCGTAATATTCCCGTGCCTTAGCAATGGCAGACGATGCACTCGGAAAACGATCCCAATTAGTAGGATAAGGAATAGAACCCTCATGCAAAAGACGAAAGCTCCCGTCAGCATAACCCGAAAGAACCACAAATGCTGTATTAACTACTTGCAGACAACAACGAATGACCTCAGCCTCTCCATTAGAAGCCAACGACATAACCTCATGAGAAACTACAGACAAAACAGGAAGCTCCAGATACTCCGCAACGCTCAGACCCTTCTGAACATTATAGAATTTATGACCGTTAATCTTAAGCATAACGCAAACACCATATTAAATTCAACAATCAATCGTAATCCCTATCGATCACAACACAAAGATAGAAGAATTAAATTAATTCTCCAAATAAAAAGGAGAGTTTTATTATATTATCTCCACTCTCCTTAACACTGTCTTGAAAAAGACATTATTTTGTATTCCGCCTATCTGACTCTTTGATCAAGGCGTCGGCAAACGCATGGGAGTACGGCAAGTGTAATTTTAAGTCAAGCACAATGTCACTGAATTACCCTCCACTGATACTTACTCGGATCGCGCTTCAAAATGTCCATCCATTGATCAACATTATGACAGTCGATAAGTTTGACGCTCCCGTCCCAATTGTCCCGCACAAGGCACGGAAGACGGCAGAATGTCTCTTCTATGGCGTCATCGGTAGCGCGACAGTCTGAGACAGCCTGAATGTCGTGCCATTGTGTCAGAGAAGAAACTCGATACTCCAAATCGGCAATCTCCTCAGCTTGCTTATCTAATGCCCGCTCGTATGCAGCTACTGTCTGCGGGGCAATATCTTTCGCCTTGCCGATGTTGCGCCAATAGCGGCGAATCCAATTCCACATTGCATAGTAGAACTTATCCCGCATATCCCGCCGGTGCAAATCAGCCTGCGTGTCGTACTTGGCCTTGTGGAGGCATGGAGCGGACTTGATGCAGCGGAATGTGCCCGAATCGGTGATATACATCAGCCCTGCGAACTTCGGGCATTCAGCCTCGGAGATGATTCCCTCCGGACAGACATACCAAAAGTAATTAGGCTTCTGCATCGGTTCCTTGCCGCACTCTATACCATATTTGTCGTAGCTGTGGTATTTTGCGACCGTCATATCCTCTCCTCCCAGCAATCGCATTTTCTCCTGCTTGTGGGCATACTCATTCAGAAAATCTGAATGGCTGATCTTGATCTCACACTCGTACACATATCCGGCTTTTGAAATTGCCAAGTAATCAGACTCCCAAGCATAGAAAAATAAACCAATCATCTCAAATGCAGGCTGTGTCAGAATTGGATGCTTCTCATATAAAGCCCGCTGAATACTATCCTCCGTGTATTTATACTTCTGTGCGACTACACCCCGTCGACCTCTAATTCCCATACAATCAATTTATTTTACGAATTAAAGCTGCAGAAAGCCCATGCCTTTAGGCATGGGATGAATGCAGCCTACTTTTTCTTCTGATCCTCAATATATCGACGTATCGTATCCTCTGAAATGTGCCCTATCGTCTCGACGTAATAGGATCGTGTCCACAATGTTGGCATGCGCGTCTGAAGCGACGGAAATTCAAGCCGCAGCATGTGTGACGTGTAGCCCTTAAGCTGTGCCACAATCCGCGCAACCGGATCAATAGGATTAGCCTTAATGGATAGATGTACATGATCAGGCATGACCTCCAGCGACTCGATAACCCATCCGAACTTGGCGGCTTGTTCATAGAGCAAAGCCTTGAAGCGCTCGGCAATATCTCCTGTAAGAACTTTCCTCCGGTACTTGGGGCACCAGATGATATGATAGGCTGCATTATGGGTATAAGATAGACGGCAATTGCTTCACAATCAACAGACTTAAGAAGACTTATAAATTTCATAAATCCCGTAATTTTGATGGTGCGGTAAAGACGGTTCGCGTTAAGCGTGATCCGTGCGGTGACTTTTGGTTGTACGTCGTAACCGACGCTAAGGTAGAATCCAGCAACACGACACATGATGGTGCGGTTGTTGGGATTGACTTTGGCCTTAAGACGTACCTTACGTTATCTGACGGACGTACATCCGAGAACCCTCAGTTCTTCAAGCAGACGCTACGCGACATCCGTAGGGCGCATCGGCGGTTGAGCCAATCCGTCAAAGGCTCAAATAACCACCGCCGTCGGCGTCTTGAACTCAGCAGGCTCTATCGTAGGATCAGCAACCATCGTGACGATTATCAGTGGCGCTTAGCGCATGATCTTTGTCAGTGTTATTCTACGATCTGCTTGGAGACGTTGAGCCTTGATGGTATGCGTCGCTTATGGGGCCGTAAGGTTTCGGATCTCAGCCACGCATCATTCGTGTCGCGCTTGGAGTTCGTAGCTACTAAGTACAACACGAACGTTGTGCATGTCGATAAGTGGTTTGCGAGTAGCAAGATGTGCAGTGGATGCGGGTACGTTAATAAAGAGCTTCGGTTGGTTGACCGTTCATGGCTTTGTCCGCAGTGCGGAACGCATCATGATCGTGATCTCAACGCAGCGTTAAACATTCGGCGTTCGGGCATGGACGCGTTGATTAGTGGTAGTAAGCCCACCTCGGTGGCGGCCGTGTCTGAGTCAAGAATCCCGCGGCTTTAGCCGTGGGAGTATGTCAATATCACAGTTAAGTATCCTTGTGCATTAAGTCTTTGATTAAAGATGATACAAAGATAGCAAAAGATATGTGCCGAAAATAGATTTATTTCAGCACAATACTATTGTTATTCAGTAATCTGATATTTGAATCTTGTCTCAGGATCTCCGAACATATATTGAGCGAAAAGACGAACGCATTCTACATTGACAGCATTACCGAATTGTTTATAGGCCTGTTGTTCCTTGCTGTCAGGTTTAAAAGAATCAGGAAAACTTTGGAGCCTTGCACACTCACGTGATGTAAGCTCTCTTTTCCTACAACCAACTATACTGGTTTGAGTAATTGCGACAAGTGCAGGGAAATATGTGCCTGGTTTGACTCTGATCCCAGAAGGGCGGAACTGAAGAATATTATCCCATAATGAAGGTGTTGCTGTTTGTCCAGCCTGCCACTCCAACTTTGCCTTCGCACCAAAGAACAGAGGACATTTTTTCGCCTTCTTAAGCCAATTATCAATGAATTTGCGGTTCTCAATATATAGAGCATTGTTTTTCCTGATGAAATTCTGTTTCCAAGTGGGATACTGACTTAGATCCTCGTCCGGATCAAGGTCGCATAATCTATCGCTCCATATTGGAAAGGCTGGCAATTTATTGCACTTAATATTCTTTACAAACTCATCCCAAAGATTGAGTAGATTCTCCTTATCTGCACTCAAACGGTATTTCTCGATATTTTCAATATCGTCATCATTTTGGAGTATGCTCTCTATATTGCAGGGGACATAATTAGTTTCATTAAAGTTGAAGGGTGGTATATCTCCGATGTCTGCCCTTACACACATGATATATACCCTTTCCCTATGCTGGGGGATGCCCATATAATGAGGGCTGAATATCACGGGTTTATCAACGAGATTATAACCTATATCTTTCAATGAGTCGTGGATTACTTGCCAAGTATTACCATTATCGTGTGATGCAAGGTTTCTAACGTTCTCCAGAAGAGCATACTTCGGCTTATGGTATTTCATAATACGCAGGAGATCGAAGAACAGTGTTCCCTTTGTGGGATCCTCGAAACCGAGACGCTTTCCAGCCTTCGAAAAAGCCTGGCAAGGGAATCCTCCGCAGAGAACGTCATGGGCAGGAATATCTTTGGCATCAATCTTTGTGATATCTCCTGCTGGCTCCAATCCGTAATTTGCCTTATATGTCTTTCTGCAATCTTCGTCTATATCGCAGGCGAATACGCACTTTCCCCCCAGAGATTCCATCGCCTGATGAAATCCCCCTATCCCACAGAAAAGGTCAATATAATTAAATGAATTCATTATTATTCTTTATATGTGTAGCGAAATACCGCGTAATTATCATTATCTAATGTTGCTTTATTTATTGAGAACTTCGGTTTACGAGCATGGCCATCTGCTTGCCTTCCCTGTGCAAATATCTTGAGTGCATCTCTAAAGTTCACTTTATTGAGTTCGATAATAGTCATCTTAACGAACTTAACTTGATTTTTCATTTTAGGGTCCTTCCCATGAACCTTATCAGGTTCTTTTTCCCTTCTCTCCCTAAGTTTCTCATAAAAGGCCATCAGATAGGCATTGCAGGCTTCATTATAATTCAGTCTTAATTCTTCCCGTGTAAGTTTCATTTCTCATTCAGTTTTCGGTGTTCAACCCGCGCCCCGTAAAGGGCGCGGGAATGATTGAACTGTGAAACTATTTCTTGAAAGCGGAAACCGGACGCACGGCGAGCGTGTTATACTCGTAGCAGTTGCCCACGTTGCCCGTGTTGCCGTTGTAGAAGAACGCGAGGTTGGAATTGAACTCCGGGTCTGGGTCGGAGTCGCTCGTCCAGCCGATAGTCGTTGCGGGTTCGCCGCCGATCTTCTTGAACGCTTCGTCGAGGCCATGGAACCGGGCGTCGTACATTTCGATTGCTTCATGCCGGGTCGGGCAGCGGAAGCCCTTGCGGTATTCGGCGGCCGCTTTCTGTGCGCCCTCGAAATTGAATCCGCCCGGTAAGTATTCTTTGGCGATTTCGAGCATTCCGAAATCGGTTACCAGTACGACAGTCTGTGCTGCGGTCGGGTCTTCGCGCTCCACCCATTCGTCGACGTGGATAAGGTTGCGATGTTCGTCGGGAATGTAAATTCCGGTTTTGATGTTGTTTTTCATAATTCGTTCAGTTTTTGGATAAATTCATTAATAATAGCGTTCCCCGTTAATACTCCACAGCCGCCCGGCGGTCGATGAAGAAGTGGATACCCGGAGCACACTCATTCCAACGGTCATCGTCAAAATCAGAAACATCGACGGTAGCGCCGACCGCATACACGAAGTTGTTGTCATGGTTCGAATGAATTGCCTCGATGTCGGCCTTGGTTCCGTCCATATTCTGAATCTCCGCCACATAGGCTTTGTCACAGCGACATTTTTCGCCTCCGGCAGAGCTGCGGCGGGCATCCTCCGGGATTTGCAACTTCACGATATACCCCGAAGCCTTCTTCCAACCGACGAAACTGCCGTCGGTAGGACAAGCCATATAGCTACCTCGGGCTCCGCGCAGGTTGGCGTCGTACAGGTTGGCTCCGCTCAGGTCGGATCCGCTCAGGTTGGCGTCGCGCAGGTTGGCGTCGCTCAGGTTGGCTTCGTACAGGTTGGCTCCGCTCAGGTTGGCTCCGTACAGGTTGGCTCCGCGCAGGTCGGCTCCGAGCAAGTCGGCTCCACGCAGGTTGGCTCCGCACAGGTTGGCTCTGATCAGGTTGGCTCCGCGCAGGTTGGCTCCGAGCAAGTCGGCTCCACGCAGGCTGGCGTCGCACAGGTTGGCGTCGCACAGGCTGGCGTCGCGCAGGTTGGCTCCGCTCAGGTCGGCTCCGCCTTTCAAAGCCTCCGCTACCGTTTTGGCGAGCGTATTATCAACGCTCGAATACTCGAAAAGGATAGAACCGGTCCAGCGGTTCTTGATTGTAATTTTGATCTCTTCGCTCATAGTCGTTGTGTCACATGGTTAAATACCAACGTATTTCCGATATGTAGTTTTTTTCGATATTTTGCGAGATTCTCGCTATTTCACCAACTCGAATTCATAGACTATGACCCACGGATTACGTTCCCACATACCTTTGCCAGACACCCGGTCGATCAGCGAGGCAAAGGCTTCACGGGGTGTGCCCAAATGAACAAGGCCGCCCTCTTTAGCATCCCCAAAATAATACGGGTTCTCAATGGGGAATGGGTCTTCCCTGATCCCTTCTTTCATACAATCTTCGTCAGTAATATTCCGCAACCGCTCGCACTTGATTCCGGTGATGCGGATTCGGTGGGTCATAAGCTCTGCTTTGCTGAACATCTTGTTATCCCACCCTGCAAGGTCCTGCACGCTTTCGATGGATATTTTATGCGCTTTGGCCACCTGGAGCAGAAACGTATCGACATCCGGATGACCGGCGGCAATCGTCGAATATCTCTGCGCCACGGCCACGACTTCGCCGACCTTGTAGCGGGTATACTTCGAGTGCCTGACATCAATAAAATCCCCGTATTCGTTTTCATAAACCAAGGTGTCGCCCCTCGTGTCCCACGTAAGCCCGAAGAACTCATCAGGAATCAACCGTCGCGTCATGGTCTTTCGGCCCTCGATAACCGCCTGCGTCAACCCGTAGCGGTCGTTAAAGTTTATCTTCTGCATTCCTCGTTCAGTTTTTGAATGAATCTCGCTTTCGCTCCGCATCCGATATTACCATCTGCACCAAAAGAGCACCCTTTGGGGCAATTCGCGGCGCAAAACGCCTTTATTGCCTTATCCCGCACCGTTGCCTCGGCGTCTTCTTCGGCGAGATCGGCCACTTTTTCTGCATCCTGCGTCGTCAGATAACCACTGTATGGATAACTAAGCTCAAGTTTGAACAATAATTCCTCTGCTCTTTCACTTTTCATTTCTATGCGCTCTTAACTCCGCAACGCGGCGGAGGATGTATATCTTCATTGCTTCTGATTTAAGTTCATCCGGAGTCATCGCAAAATGCCATAGATGCGCATATTCATCCGAACTATACCCGTAGCGTATGCCAATAACCGTCCCATCCATATCTTTACGAACTGAATAAATGCGTATTTGGCATCTACCCTCCCGCCGCAATTGTTTCAGTAGGCGTGTTTTCATCGTTTAATCAACTTTGCATGTAAACCATCAATCTCATACTCACGGAAGCATTTATCGCAGATGATTGGCCCATCCTCATAAACAGGGTCTTCCAATTCTTCCCAATCGTCAGTATAATTAATGCCCCTCGCCTGAATATCATTTCCGCAAATGCACCTGAACTCACAGACGACTTTATACTGAATATCTTCCACATGAATGTCTACATCCAACCGGACATCATTGGCATCCTTTTCCCGTTGTGTACGTTCGCGCTCGATCTTCTGCAAAAGCGCGATTTGTTCGGGATTGCCGATTTCAGGTTTTACCTCAACATCCCCGCGCATAAACTTGCCATCCATGAGGCGCAACAGCTGTTCAATGCTTGCGACCTGATCTTTCATCTTCATTATTGTTTTATTCGCATAGTCCGTAATAGCTCATGCAACTCGTTGCCGTGTCGTCGTCGAACAAACTGCCCGTGGCATTCCGCCGCTCGACATAGCGCGCGACATCTCGGATCATCGGATATTTCTCGCCGCTGGTGATCGCGTGGGATGGGATCATGCCCGGGGCGAAAAATGAGGACCTTAATTCACTTTCGAGGGTTGCAATCTCGTCGATGCGCTCCGGAGCCTGCCGGGCGATGTTCAGGATGTCCCGCTGATTCGCCATCACGCACGGCCAGCAGCCGACACGTTTGTAACCCATCCGGTAGAGCGGGTTCGGCTCCAACCCGGCGGCGAGAATGCAATCGATCACCTGCTGCGCCGACCAATCGAACACGGGACGCAAAAGATCGTCGGCGAACTTTTCCCGGAACGCCAGGACATCCTTACTCCGGTAGGTATGCTTTTTCGGCTTGCCGTTTTTGTCGTAACCGTAAGGCTCGAAATAGTACTTGAAGTACGTACATTGTGCCGACATCTTGGCCCGGCTGGCCGATTCAGCCGCCCGAATGCCCTGGATCATCAGCATATTGTCCTGAACCTCGTCCAGCACGTAATCGATCGTCGGCTTGGTTTTGAGTTCCTCTGTGCAGAACCGAGCCCGCGTCGATGGCCAACGCTTTTTATGCCGGGCAAGATCGACCATCCCGTCGTACTTCTTCGACTTCAATGTTACCAGGTCGAGGTGCAACTTGTCGGCTATCCGGTGGATGTACTCATACGTCAGCGGATGTTCCCAGCCCGTATCGCAGAATACGGTCGTGAAATTCTTGGTGATATGCTCCCGGGTCCACAACAGCGCCGCAAGGCTGTCTTTTCCGCCCGAAAAGGTGACGATGACTTTCATAGCTTTCGTGTTAATACTCCACAGCCGCCCGGCGGTCGATGAAGAAGTGGATACCCGGAGCACACTCGTTCCAGCGGTCATCGTCAAAATTGGAAACCTCGACGGTAGCGCCGACCGCATACACGAAGTTTTCGTCATGATCCGAACAAACCGTCTCGATGTCGGCATTGGTTCCGTCTATGTTCTGAATCTCAATCACAAAGGCTTTGTCACAACGGCATTTTTCGCCTCCGGCGGAACTTCGTCGAGCATCCTCCGGGATTTGCAACTTCACAATATATTCCGAAGCCTTCTTCCAACCGACGAAACTGCCGTCGGTAGGACAAGCCATATATGCCCCTTCTACGTTGCTCATGTTAGCTCCACGTAGGTTAGCTCCACGTAGGTTAGCTCCGAGTATGTCGGCTCCATACAGGTCGGCGTCGCTCAGGTTGACGTCGCGCATGTTGGCGTTACGCAGGTTGGCTATGCGTAGGTTGGCGTCTCGTAGGTTAGTTTTGCGTATGTCAGCTCCGCGCAGGTCGGCTCCGTGCAGGTCGGCTCCGCGCAGGTCGGCTCCTGACAGGTCGGCTCCGTGTAGATTGGCGTCGAGCAGATTGGCGTCGAACAGATTGGCGTCTCGTAGATCGGAATCCACCATGTAGGCTTTGTACAAGTAGGCTCCGCACAGGCAGGCTCCGCGCAGGTCGGCTCCGCGCAGGTCGGCTCCGGACAGGTTGGCTCCGGACAGGTTGGCTCGGGACAGGTTGGCTCCGGACAGGTTGGCGTCGCGCAGGTAGGCTCCGTACAGGTCGGCTCCGCGCAGGTCGGCTCCGCGCAGGTCGGCTCTGATCAGGTCGGCTCTGATCAGGTCGGCTCCGCCTTTCAAAGCCTCCGCTACCGTTTTGGCGAGCGTATTATCAACGCTCGAATACTCGAAAATGATAGAACCTGTGCAGCGGTTCTTAATCGATATTTTAATCTCTTTGCTCATAGTTGTTGATATTTGTGATTATTATCTTCTGAAAACAAGACAGGTGACATCCAGCAACGAACAACCAGATGCTGTCTTTTTCTGAAAAAAAATTAATGATGAGTATAAAACATAACAATAACTTAATTGACCCTCAGTACTAAAAGCATTTCTACATCACAAAAGTAGTAAATTAAATTTATAATCCAAAATAAATATAAAGAAAAATAAAGACGACCTACCAATCGTCTTTATTCAAATACCCAAGCAGCCTCAGATTCCCATCTGTGACTAAACATAAACGTAACCTAACTCTTCTGTCTGTCAGCGTTACCATCCTCAGAACCATGCTCCCGGTACCTACTCTCCTCATTCTCCATATGACGGACCAAGTCGCCAAGCAATAAAGTAAGTAGACACCAGAAGCCAACATAAGGAATAGCAACGACCTTCCAGTAACGCCACGGAATAGGAGCCTCCTCGTACCTATACATACCCGTAAAAGCAAGCATCAGACATACAAAGAGAACATATGACAAAACATAGTACAAAACCGTGGCCCAGAACAAGAAATTTAGAAAACCCATAACTCAACATCTAATGATGACTCCGCAGGAGCTTCTACACGAACGATAGCCCACTCGGGAAAATAAGACCAAGTATCCAAAATAATCCTCCTACTACCAATGCAAACAAAACTGCTGACAAGACAACTACAAGGCACGTAGTTCGAAGCCCAAGACATCGCAAAAAGCCAACGTATTCATCCCGAAAATCGTCCATCACTGCAAAATGTTAACATCCCCAGAACACAAACGCTTCCGCATGTCCTTCAAAGACAAATTGTGCTTCTGATCATCGAAGAAAGAAGCAACAAGCAAATCCTGATCCGGAATGATCTTGCAAACCAAAAAAGTGGTCTCAAACTCAGTAGACCGATACGTCCTACCTACCACAAAAACAGGCTTAGCCTTCTTAACCATGAATATATATCAAACGATTGAACAACTAACCGAAACCACGTTCCCATCCATGCACGTAGGAGGAACACTAAGAGTCCAAAACGAAGACCCACTCCACCGAAGCTTAACCTCCGTCATGTCGAACAACAAACACCTATAGACGCCCGGCTCCGGGCTACCGCCTATAAACCGAACTACATTAACCCACGAGGTAGCAACCCCATCGTCTACATAATAACCCATCTCCAGCTAAAATTACATGACAAGTCTACGTAGACCAAAGACTACTCCTCCTTCTGGGAAAGAAGACCTGCAAACCCAGCAATATCTAAAATAGAACGAGCAGCAAGAATATCATCGTTATGATCAAAAAAAGAAAGACCAACAATACCCAAAGGCTTCGACCCTGAATACAACACTCGTAAAGCCACATCGGAAACACTGTTAGACTTCAACTTAAAGTAAAGACGCTCATCGTAAGCCTTAATCGCCTCTACACACCCATAGAAGGAACCAACGTGAACCAAATGAGACAAGAAAGGGAACTTAGCAAGATCAAAGTCATTATACTCGTCACTAACATAAGTAGCCCCATCTCGGACAACCTCCGGACGCATCGTCCCATAAACAAAAGGAAGATCGGTAGACATGTTCTTAGTCCCATTATGAAACTCTACAACCCATGCCCGATCTGCACCCGTCTTAATCAGAACCTGCATAAGCAAAGTCTGAACCTCAGCATCTATCCTAAGACGACGCGAAACAGCCTCACTATGACGATCCTTCTGTATCCGCTCAACTTTATCCAAGACAAACTCCGGCTTAATAACCGCAAGCAAAAGTAACAGAAGAAAGATACACTGAAGTATATTAAAGAATCCGTACTTATTCTTCAACGACAAAAGCTGCTTTAACCAACCAATAGCTGGACTAACAGACTCTGAAGCCGAAGCAGTACTCTTTTTATTATCAGACATGAGGCACTAAAAAATTATTTACCGGATATATAATTGCAACTAACCGGACAAGAGAACTCCACTATCAACTACTTCCACCGACCAATAGCAAGCCACATGAAAGTATTACCTGAATTGCCGTACTCTGCCTGACCATTAGATAATCTCTTAATATAACGAGGCTTCATGGTAAAATAAGTAGCACCAACAACAGCTGCGCCAGCAGACTCTATTGCAGAATTTCCAAACCCAGTAGACGTTGTATAAACACAATAAGGAGTAGTATAAAAAGCCGTAGCATAATACACCGAAAATGACGTAGTCTGATTATGCGACGAACCCCAACAAAACATCATACCGTCAGGTGCTTTATAATAACCAGAAGTGCCAAATGACTTAGTCAAGGAAGCATTCGAAAGAGACGTAAGAGCATACAAAGAGAGTTTAACTATTGTGCCTTGTTCATACAACTCACGCTCAATAATAGCATCAGCATCCGAATCAAAATCCAGATTATGCAATGTCCCATAAAAAAGATCTCCCGCAATAACACCAATACCATAAATATCAGTGCCATTTTTGACTAAAATACCCCCCCCATTAGCATCCTGAATAAGACGAACACGACCTAAGGCTGTAGCATTAATTATATTTTCAATCCAAGCATCAAAAGTACTATTTCCGCCTAAAAAATCAGGAGCAGAGTTCGAACCCGCATAAAAAATGGCGTCGGTATCCGTCGCAGACTGCCTATTAGCATTAACCCAACCTATTGCTGAATCAATCTGTGCACCCGTATAACTACTTACATAATCTGCCATAAATCTGTCATATTTTTATTTTACGGATATATAATTACAAGCTACCAAGATACACCACGCTTGGCCTTCTCCTGCTCGAGCCATGAGTCTACAAAATACCAATCTCCAGAATCAATATACTCTTGCGGAGGCGTAAAATCCTTAGGCCACAACTTCCCGGTCTTCTTGTCAACAGCATGAATGTCAAGCTCATAACCCCACGTAAGACCCACACAAGGCTCCGTAACCAAAGGAACCTCAAAATTAGACGGCCAAAAGTTCATAATACGCTGCAAAATACAAACAGCCTTAGCAAGATACGGAATGCGAGAAGCAATCTGAATCTCATCATGAACTGTAACCACAAACCGAGTATTAGCAGCGAACTCCGGGTCCATATCTCGATAACGCATAAGACGAATTAAATCCCGACGAATCAAGTCACCACCCGTATTTTTATGAACAAAACCACATAACGGATAAACCGGAAGACCACTACACATACTCGGCGACATGATATTATGAGTCACACCCAAAGGCATAGCAAAGACTGCATGAGCCTTCGGCTTCCGACTACGACATAACTTAAAGACATAATCCGTAGACGACGAAGCCGCAAAATCATAGACCAAATTCCAGCCGAAAAGATCACAGACCGAACGTAGGGTCGCTGCCGTAACAAAAGACCGCGTATGGAAACGTTTGCCGCCAAGAAATGACTTTAACAAACCCCAATAGATGCCCCAATCATCAACAGCAATAGGACGACCCATGTGAGCCAACGCTGCAAGCTGCTCCAAGCTAAACACACCTCTACTAAAAAGACCCCTCAACCACGAGAAACAAGGCCGCTTAAAAGGCTTGCCCACGCGAACCGGAATACGACCACAAGAGTCCAAGCCTATAACAACATCGTCTGTTCCATACTTGACGAACTTGTGACCCCTATTACAAACCACAAAATCTCCCGTATTGAAAATGACAACATGAAGCTCCTCCTCGCCGCGGAAAGTAGGAACACCCATCCGACGCACACCTGACAAGGGATCGACAAAGTCAACGCGCTGGCCCGCAAAGTCCTTCCACGGACGATAACTCTTACCATCCTGAGACGATAAATAAAGAGTGTTGGGTAAACAGTTGTGGGAAATCAACCCATCTGTATCATAACAATGACTATTATCCTCTAAAGACAAACAATAACACTGATCAGCAGGCAAAGACTCAATACTAACAATCTCCTGAGACTCTAAGTAATCAACCCAAGACTGATAATCAATGTAACCACAATCAGCACAGATAGACTCGAATGTAGCAAACGATATCTGACCACCATCACGCATGCGACGAATCAGAACCAAATTACTACCTATTCGCTTCTTATCAGCAACAAGCCAACTCGGATTATTGGACTCAAACCAATTGACAAAACGACGACATAAGGCTTTAGGAACCAAACGTCTATCAAGCCAACGACCTGAATGCATACGACCCAACAAAACCTTCGTCGAATAACCCATAAATTTAGCAAAGGCATTAGTCGAACAAACACACAACTGCCAACTCCGACCAGAGTCTACAGGACGCACTACACTATCAAAACCAAGCGTGCGAAGCAAACGCTGCAAATCCCGAAGAATGCCGCCCTGACACATATGCCACATAAACTGCTCTTGCGTCTTACACCCATCAGAGGCAAAGAACCCATCAACCAATGCCTTCCGCTGCTCTATAGACGAACAACAGAAACGCCACGGAATACGCTTAGTGTGATGAATCCACCCAAAGTCTAAACCCATACTCATTAGTAAGCGGCGCAAACGAAGACTATTGACATTAAACATATATGCATCGCCGCGACGACCTGACATATCCTTAGAATAAAAGGATAACTTAGTCACCGGAATGCCAACACTATTAAAAAATTGCTTAGCCTCTTCGTAGCGATAAATCTCATGCGAACCCAAGACATATCTAATACCCTGACTCGTGAAATTACCATCACCAAGAGCATAACCTATCCACCACAAAAGCTTGGATGAATCAGCAGAAGATAAATAACCACGACGGCAACTAACAGGTAAAGGCATCGTGATACCACTCCAGCAAAAATACAACTCCGGAAACTCCTGCAATCTACATAAGGACCCCGCAACATTATCCCCAACAGATAGAGATGTAGCATCTACAAACTCGGTACCCGCATCAGTCCAAACCTTAAACTGATGGCGAACATCAACTACGACCTCATTGCCACGCTTAAACCGGAACTTTAATAAATCGCCAAGACCTGCGTCTACAACATGAAAATCGCACCACTTAACACCATTCCAGCACTTAATCCCATGACGAGAGACATCGCCTCGCTGATCTAAAGTGTACAAATGTTTGATCGGAACATAGCCAAGAGAGGTCAAAACCAAAGTGTCCTTATGCGCTGGGCCCTGTATTGTACTATTTTTGGCCACACGCTCCGCATAAGCACGCATCCCATTATCAGGAGAACTAAACCATCGAGCTAAGTAAATAGTACGACCAAAGTAAGTACGAGAAAACCCAGTACGCTTGGCCGTCCGAACAACCTCGTCCTGCCAAGCCTTCAACCGAGGCATACCTTTGTCGTAATCTGAAATGAGCTGAACAGCAGCCTGACGAGAAATGTTCAAACGCTGAGCAATCAAAGAAGCTCCACCACCATACAACTTGCCAAAAGAAACAGCCTTCGACTTAGAACGAAACGAAGGATCGGTTACACCAAAACGCTCCTTAGCAATATACAAATGGACATCAAGGCCATGCTTCACAGGATACAGAAAGCCATCTTCACGGGCCATATTACCTGCACATACTATCTCCTCCGAGCAATTATGGCAAATAATACCATTCCCATAAAAGCAATGAACATCATTGACAGTAAAGTCAATCATATCAACTTCATCGTCTATAAAAGAAATTGATTTAATATTCGAACCTACAATCCCCATCATGACAAACTCGTAATCTATCCCGCTTCCGATGTAAGCACATCGGAGCATTCGCATAGTTGATAATTCTATGATGTTTTATCCATAGAACTATTATTCGGATCTACGTGTCTCCTACGCGGAACCCGTCCACCGGAACCGACACTCACCGAACGTAAAGCATTGCCAACTCCCAATGCTAAAATGTTAACCGCCGCGTTTACATCCCTATCATGGACCATGCCGCACGCCGGGCACGTCCACGAACGAATATCCAACGTCAAAGCATCATAACGCCACCCACAAACACTACATGTCTTACTCGTAGGCGAAAACCTGTCAACGACACGCAAGTCCCGACCATACCAAGCGCACTTGTACTTAAGCATCCGGTAAAACTCACCCCACGACGCGTCACTAATACTTAGTGCCAAACGATGATTGCCAAGCATGCCCTTAATGTTTAAGTCCTCGATACAAAGAACATCATAATCACGAACCAAACCCGTAGTCAAAACATGTAGAAAATGATTACGCTGACGCTTAATCTTACCATGAACCGACGCAACACGACGACGCAAACGACGATAACGACGACTACCTTTAACCTTATGACTCAATAAGCGTTGCAACCGCGACAACTTCAATTGGCTATCTCGAAATAACCGCGGATTCTCGACAACAACACCATCCGACGTCGTAACAAAACTCTTCAAACCAACATCCAATCCTACCGAACGACCCGTTCGCGCAAAACGACGAACTGGAACCGTATCAACCAAGACCGAAACATAATAATGACCATCCGCATCACGCGATACCGTACAACTCATAAACTTGCAACCATCCGGTACCGAACGATCAACAACGATACGAACCCAACCGATCTTCTCCAAGCGAATACGGTCGCCGCGCAACGTGAACTTCTGATTCGGCAACCGAAAGCTGTCGCGGCCACCCTTCTTGTGAAACCGTGGACGACCAAGACCCTGCTGCTTATCGAAGAAATGCTTGCGATACACCTCAAAGTCCATACGCTTCTGGGCTAAAGCACCCGCACTCGTCAACAATGCCCAATCATAAGTCTGACGAAAAACACGCGGTGTAGGTACAACCGGACGCGGATTGGTATCCTTATCGTAGGAATTAAAGGACGATACGCACTCATTCCAATACTTGCGAACACAACCGAAAGCCTGACCCAACAAAATACGCTGGGACACATTCGGATAAGCTCGGTATTTATAAGCGCGTAACATCAACATCAATCTTTAACCGACTCCAACTCCTTAATCAACGCCTCCGTACGACGACGGCATCGACGACGACCATACAAACGGGCTGTGAAGGAAGTAACCAAAGATACAAAATCCTGCATCAGATCATCCTCATCGCGCTCAACGTTATTGATAACAACAAGGTCGCCGGGCCATAAAGTCTTAATATAATTGAAGCCAAAACGAGTGAGACGATCCTTGTGCTCTACAACAATACGTGCGACCGTATGATCTTGAAGTAAAGACAAAAGACCTCGACGACTATCATTCAACCCACTCCCTAAATCAGTCACAACACGAGAAACAACCCAACCCTTAGCCGCACAATAAGCACTCACTCGATCAACCTGAGACAATAAATTGGACTTATTGGCCGGACTACTAACACGGGCATAAACAACCGTATCACGTCGAGACGTCTCTGATATACCAAAAAAACTATCAGGTACTATGATAGTACCTGACTTTAACTGATAAGCCCCATCGATCTCACCACGATGATACTGCTCCCATGCAGCTCGATGACTCAACCCTAAACGACGCGCGTATTCTGATAATCTCATGATGCAAAGATGAGTACAAAAACGATAAAAACAAAACAAAACACAAAGTTTTGTGCATTAAAATGCTATACCTGCTCCCTAAGTTGAGATGCCGAGCAAGTTTCCTGGATATATAATTGCCCTACAAAACAACAACAGGGTGAGTTGCATCACTTAACGTATAAACATAATCCGTTGCTAAAAGATCGCCAGCAGGACACCACATATCCTCACAGCCTCGCCGAATCCACAGTCTGTGATCAGGCGAACAAATCAACACTGAACCATCTGTTAACTCCAAACGAACTTGACGGCGTCTCCCAGTATAATGAAAACCGGAAGCGCGCTTATAACCATAAGGAGTCAATACGTCAACCGTACAACCAATCAAAGACTTGACAGGAATATCCCCAATAATAGTAGTAATTAAAGTGTCCGGATGAACGCAGTAGTCAGCCCCTAAAACAACCCAGTCCGCATCATCCTTAGGAGCTGGCATGAACGCACTACGCAAACCAGCCTTCGTCTTATATTTAATCGGATTGCCATCTGAGTCACAAACAGCACCGTCTGGAGAATCCGTGAGACAATAACCCAAAACCGGATGAGTATGAAGATAAGCTTTTACTTCTACCTTGGGACAATTATGAACTATAATACCATTGGCAGCAAAACGATGTGTCGTTGAAACCGTAATATCGTAAACAACATCACGACCAATATAAGATATGGACACTACCTTCTGCCAACTGAATGTAGACATATCCTGAGCATCCAAACCATTAGGAACCACAAATCCAGACAAGGCTACAAAAACTCCCAATAACTCAGAAACTGGTCTAAACCCAGACTTAGTAAGTATGGGATGATCTAATGTAGCGTCTATAGACCTCCCATTATCTAATGTAACCCTATAAACATCCTGAACACCTTTATTATAAAATGCTGTTACCTCTCTGAAAGCAACGCCATCCCATACACGCGATCCTACTGAAACGCTATCTAAATGAATAGCCCCAGTATCTGAGTAAACCACAGTAGAACCACGTAAACAGTTTTGACCATTAAATGGCTTATAGTAATCATTACCCTTAGAACCAGAGCTACTCATACGACCCGTCAAGGCAACCGTTAGATTGTAATTAATGCGAACAGGAGTGCCACGCCAACTACACATCTTAGAGACAAAAGACTTAATGTAAGTAGAAACCTCCGAGTACTCAAGAAGCAACTTCGCCAACGGATGATCAATAGTCGCAAGCACATTCTTATCTACCTTCAATCCGCCCTTCTCGGTGCGAACCGTAAGCGTCACAAAACGACCCAAAGCCTCGGCAATCTGAGGCCCGCTGTCAACGTTGAAGGAATAACCTACAAGCTGATAAATCTGCTGACGCAAAGACTCCATCTGAGCATTCGACCTCCGAAGCTCTGCATCCAAAAAGTCATAGTCCAAGTAAATCTCCTGCTGAGTCATCCGACGAACAGCCTCTCCACACTCGTTGTCCAACGAATAAATCTTCCGAATGTTAGGATAATCGCTCCATATCTTCAGACCAAGAAGAGCAGTTATGAGAGGATCACCCCCAGCATAGATAAAACTAACCTCCGGATCAGTAGAACCAAAGTCATTATTCTCAGCCTCATTCTCCTCATAAGAAATAGTCTGGAACTTCAAGAAACGCTTCGCCCAGTCCTTCAACTTCGGCATACGGTCATTGAAAACCTCATGAGCCATGAACTGGATGTCATGCGTCTTGCCTACAAATGGTGCCTTAAAGCCATCCTTCTCAAGCATCGAAAAGTCAAAGGACCTATTCCACCATGCAGTCATGTAGTTATCAATAACAAACTGAACGAACTCCATAACCTCCTTAATGGGCAAGTTGCGAGAATAACCATAATGACGAAGCGGAATGTAATAACCTACATAATCCGCCTTGCTATAGGTCCTACCTGTGGATAAGCAAATTCCAACAACATAATCGCTTACAAACGAGAGCCCTGTAGTTTCAGAGTCACAGCCGACCAAAATATTAGCATAAAGATTTGACCTTATAAAAGCCAAATCCTCAAGCGACTGAACGAGAGCAACCTTATAACCGTTAAAGGAACCCCAAAGCATAACTACTACCCCCGCTTCTTCTGATACGGAATCACCTCGCGAACAACACTCTTAGAAACAAGAGAAACCTTAAAAGGACGTGTGACAACAACGTAGCACATTTCAAGACTAAAAAAGATATACACATCCTCAGTATGACCATCCACATGAACTAACGTCTTCATTTGAACTCAACCAAAAAATTATAAAAATCAAAACTCCCTAAAGCAACACCCGGCGGAACATCCGATAACGAAGCATAGCGTAAACGTGACGATCTAACCGAACTACGAAGAAGAAAACCCGTATCCGGAACAACCCCAGACATACTCAACCGCTTCAGACTATCAGGATCAAAGCATTTAAGCAAGTCAAACACGGAGTAGCTCCTGCCGCAACCATAGCACTTTAACCAATTACCGTAAAGCTTCGCAGCCGGACTATCCACATTATGGTGAAAAGGACAAAAGGCATTACCATATGGTAACTCCTTGCCGAATATGCGCTGATACTCATCCCGGAAAGACAGATTGGAATTAACCCACTCAGCTAAACGAGCGTAAGACGACATGGCTAAGCTCCCTCTACAACACAACCCGGCAACCGATCAGCAGCGTAATCACCAACAACAGACTGCTCTGAAGCCTCAAGTAAAAAACGCTTCGTATCCTGAAGGCATACAAGCCACCAAACGCAAGCACTCTTACCTAACCACCCACAAACCTCTGACGTATTCAAACTACCATCAACAGTACCTGCCAAAAGCAGATGCTTAGATACAAAACCATGAATACTATCAGAGCACCACAAAGAAGCAACATTAGAAGGTACAGAATCTATATTCTCAACATCAAAAAACTCCTCAGGAGAAGCATAGATGAGCACACTAATAACATCTACACTATCGCAACCATCCTCCTCGATCACACCACGCATGCCACGACAAACAAAACCATGAGACTGATAAGTCCTATCATAACGTACATCCACACCCGTAGCATACGACGGTATAAAGTCTAAGTCCGACGACGAATCCGGAGCCACGAAAGACAAATGCAAACGAACTCCACCAACAGGGCACGTGTAAATGCGATCTAAAATTGTAGTCATAACACACAAAAAATTAGGTGCCACGGAAACCATCCATAGCACCTAATCTACGTAGGTGGAAAAAAACCTACAAAAGCATGATGTAGATATCTGACTTAGACCCACACTTAAAGCAGGTCACCTGCTTCCCGGCAGACAGAGACTCGTCAAAAGGAGTGGTTGACACAAGACAAGAACCTGACGCACCCGAAAGACCATCCAACTTAAACGAATCAGCTACCTTCTGAACATCATCACACACCCAGTAGCTGTCAGACAGCTTGCGCTTATAAATATCCGGGCAGTAAAGATCCAAAGCATCCATAACCAAAGCAGAATCCATGACCTTAGAGACCTTAGCCTTCGCAGCACGACTACCAGACTTGCACAAACTCTTATAAACACTCGGAGTGAGACGCTCGCCAAGAACATCCGACGCTACACCAAGAACAGAATCTAAGACACGCTTCGTGTTACGAATGCGACGAAAGGTAGACGCCGTATGAGGAATGTCAAAAGTGTTAGGTGCTCCATCCTGAACACGGTCAACATCAATCTTCACAGCAATACTATCCTCAACAAGAATCTCCTTCTCCTCAAGAGCCTTCTTGATCTCACTCTCTATAGAATGAAGAACCTCCTGCTTGGCAGCATCAGACAGAAGACTATCGTCATCCATCACTTCCTCGGGCCACGTGTTAAACAGAGAATAAGTAATCTTACCGTCCTTAATAAGCTGCTTGAGTCGCTCAAAAGCCTCGCGCTTATCCGAGAAGCGAACAGCCTCAGAACGATCCGATGTTTCACCGTCTTCTGACATGTACTTCTTATCACGCCCAAAGGTATCCGCCATTGCTACGATAAACTTACCATCCTCGTCATCCTCGACACGAACGTAACGAAAATCATTGCCTCCAGCATGCACGGCGTCTAATGCACGTAACAACCCATCCTTAGACTCAAAGTCTACATAGGCCCCATCAACACCCGTAGGGGCCGAATCCGAAACCTCCGGAATGTCATAAATCTTATGAGCCAACTGAACAGCTGCATCACTAAAGTCCGATGCAAACTTAGAAATAGCAGAATCAGACGTCTGATAGAAGAAAGCTACCGTACCTACATAAGCCCCATCAGGACGTACATCTATAAACCGCTGGTTCTTGCACAAAATGCGAGGAACAGACGGATCAAAACGAACCTCCATATGCAAAACCTCCAACCCGGCAGACAAAAGCTCACAAGCAGTCTGTAAGTTAGCATCCGTAGGCTCCTGTGCAAGCTTGAAACTGTTATCTAATACCCACTGACGACAAGTGTCGCCAACAGCACCCCAGTCGATAGCTTCAGGCGATCCAGTCTCAGAAACTCCCTGCTCCTCAACAATCTCCTCAGAAACAGAAGAAGAGGCTTCATCTCCAGCAGCATCCTCAATATGAACATCACCAGAGACTACATCTGCGCCTATCGCGCCAAGAGCCTCGCCGATCGCATCCGCAGACTCAGAGATGGCCTCCTTAAATGCATCCAAATGAGACGACAGGTAACCTACTGCCTCTGATACAGGAACAATATCGGTACCATCCTCCGTGACAAACAGAACTGAACTGTCAGCTCCATAATCTGACCCATCATCATAGAAAATACCAACAGACGAATCTGAGTTGGAGATATCTACACCTGCCTTAACAGCGGAAAGAATCTTATCAACATCAAAGTCAACTGCCGAGTCTGAAACATTAAACTTACGCGGTGCCAGATAACGTGCTAAATCAAAAGCTACTGTCCTCCAGTCACCGTCATTATCCATGAGATTCAAACCTACATTACCCTGCTCCGGACGACCAACACCATTCAAAACGTAATGAACCTCGGACTCTGTATTAGGATTCGGCTTAAGGATAAGAGTACCATCATGAAAATTACCATCAGAACCCAAGACGGTAATAACAGCACTCTTAGTCATACCGCCTGAAACATCCGGAAGAATAGACTCCAAAGCCTCTACATTCTTAAGGATGATATCATCCGACAACACGCTGTCAGAAGTACGGAAAACATCATCAAGATCTACAAGAGTAAATACCTGAGGACCCAGCTTCTCCTTGATAAACTCCGTGACCTTGTCTACAAACAGAAGGCCCTTCTCGTCATCACTCAAACCTCCCGTAGGAATCATCAAACCTCCGCAATCAACGGTACCCTCAAATACATGAGCACTTATATTATTGGGATTACTGCCGTCTACGTGAAGCGAAAAGTCGGCCACAAGAGGAATGTCGAAAATATCATCATCCTCATGACCTACACACCCATCGCGTAAAATACCCCGAAGCTCCTGTTCAAAGGGTGTATTGCCAATAGCATCCTCGATCTTCTCGTCATCATCCATCATAATGCTCTGCATATAACCCCCCTCCGGAGTAGACTCCTCTACAGTATTCTCCTCGACAGCAACCTCCGATTCCGCAGAAGGACCATCTAAGGCAACAGGACTCCCATCAGCCGGAAGAACAACAACATCGGTAGAAGCAAAGGTATAATCAGCATCAGAACCCGTAAAAGCTCCGTTCTCGGCACGAACATTGAAATACTCAATAGGAAGACCCGAAACAACAACCGAACCATCACCCACAGAGGTGATAACACCAGTATACAAGTTGCCTAAGTAAGACACCTGAACCGACGACCCAACCGGAAGCGGAAGACTCGGAACAGAACAACTGTCTTTAACGCGCTTATTCGCAACTCTATGCTTAGGCGCAGCGTCAACCACAGACTTCGAAGATCGTTTATTCTCTGCATACTTCTTGGCAGAAGAGTCAACCACGGGACGAGTAGAAGACGAGGCTAAAGCATCTAAAGAGTCTGAGACAGCCTGATGCAGCCTATTCTTTAACACAACACTCTGATCATTAGATAAGTTTAAGCGTGAAAGAATAGCTAAACATGCCTTCATAACAGGAGACTTCCAATCTGAACCATCACCAACAAAAGCATATGAAGGACCACCGTGAGAAAAATACTTTGCGTAAGAACGAGTAGGATAGAGACTCAATAAGATGTCATCCGGTGCCATACCAAGCCCATATCCCACAACTGTACTTGAATCAGAATCATAATACTCATAAAGGCCTTCCTCGCCCACACGACCATTATTAACTACAGAATTAATAGCGTCTATGAAAGAAAAAATCCTCCCAAAAACATCGCGCATAGAATTGATAATAGAATCACTATCCCCGCGGTAAAGAACAGATAAACCATCTGAAAGAGATTCTAATGAATCATCGATATCTGACGAAAACACAAGCTGAGAAACATTAAGAAGCGAAGAAGAATCATCCTCATCTTCATCTGTAAGAGATGACGTCGAAACTCCGTCGGCGACTACACGAACTCGACGGTTGGGAACACGACGAGGCTCCGAATCCCCAACAGTACGAACGCATTTCATATTAGGAACGCAGGCCGGAGCAGAATCACCTACCTCGACAGAAGCAGTCTCCTCGACAACCTCGTCATCATCCTGAGCAGGATCATCTTCGGACTCCACATCTGCCTCAACAGGCGGATTATCTACAATCTCCTCAGACGCCTCCTCGGCTCCTCCTGAAACCTGACCCGCAACAATATCGCCCAAACCATTCGTATACATGGCGGAAACCTCGGTGGCAAAATCCTGCGCCATGATAGCCGCCTGATCACTCAAAGCATCTAAAGCATCTAAGGCATCCCCGTAAAGCTTCTCGCCTGCAACAGACGCCTCCTCAACAACATCGTTGAGAGCATCCTCCTGAGTAGCTCCACCCTCCAAGAAAGCGGCAACACGCTCATCATCCTGAACAAGACGATAAGGACCTAACAAGGACTGAGCCTCCTGAGCCTCCACAGAATAACGATTCTCAACGAAGGCATCGTAGAACCGCTTAACCTCCTTCGGTAACGACTTGTAATTCTTCTTCAAAATGGCGTAACCCTTCGGGTCCTCATTCTCAATAACGGCATTAATGGCCCAGCAAACCTCCGGAGTATACTCAATACAAGAATCCTGTACCCGAGCATGAATAGCCTTGCACTCGGCTATCAAACGACGACGGGTACTACTATCAGTAGCCTCCAAAAAAGCACGACGAGGACCACGACGCTGCGAAAGCAAAGAACAAGAAAGCATATGAATCTCATCATCCGTGAACCCACGACGTGACGAACTCCCCGCAGAATCCGAAACACGACGGCGTGAACCACGTGCAGAATCCTGCAAATACGAACCCACAGAGTCACCAACACGACGAACAGACGCACCCGACTCCGGAACCGTATCAGTAGACGAATCTACCGCTACAATCTGCTGATAAAAACAATCTCCCATAGCTATATAAAATTAAGACACCATGTGACGTCTGAACAACAGACCTCACAGGATAACGGATATATAATTGCGTGCTACCAAAACCATTACTTGTGATGGCGAACCTTCCGGTTGGGAATGCAAGACAAGAAACCCCAATAAGGGATACGATGCTTCCAGTAATCCGGATCATCCTCGTGATTATAAGCCTCTGTCTCAAAGCATGTGTAATAATAAGCTCCCGGATAAGGAGGCATGAGAACCTCAATCAACCACGACAACCCATAGCATATCCAGAAGGCAAACAAAATACCCACAACAGACAAAGCCCAAGCCCACCATACAAAGCTATAATGAATCCCAAGAGGAATGAGAATAGCAGCAAAAAGAACTGAAAGCTCAAGTGAGTGTAAAGTATGCACAAACTCATGCCTACGTGTACGAGCGGACATGTGGAAATTCTTGTGCTTCCGAGTAAAGCTGAAAATATGAAAAGTCAACCACCCGAACCCCTTAAAAGGAATGAATTTGTTGTGAACCTCAATTGGAATCTTCATGGCACTTACAATTTTATTGGATATATAATTGCAAGATGCCAACCCACTACAAGCTTCCTACTAAGTCACCCATTAGGTCCGAACCACCCCCACCAAAAACTCCACCACCATCACTAATGGCAGCAAACTCATCCTCGTAAGAGATGTTCTCAACATTGGAACCTACAAGAAGAACGCCCGGCAAAAACTGAGTCGTGACTGGCTCCGGCAAAACTCGACCCAAGCGATGTTTTAACATACACACGCGAGTCTCCTGAGCATCGGCAAGGTCGGGAGGAGTGTAAAGAAAGATGCAATAAGTAGACGACCGCTCAATTTCATTAAGGTCCGAAATAGACATCAAGTCATACTGACCATTCCGACGACCAGCACGAGTAAAACCCTGACGGTTACACTGAACAGCAAAGATAGTGACAGGATGCACATCGGCCTGATTGGTGAAAGACAAACCAGCAGCACGCAAATTGACGATAATCGTATTACCAAGACTCTGACCGCGCTCCACAAACAAGGCATTCAACTGAGTGATATGATCATAACAGATAATATCCAAACCACCCAGATACTTACTCGTAGCCTCATAGACAGCAATAATCTTCGACGGGTCCATGAACACACCCTTCGTGAAAGTAGACAAGTCTAAAATCGTGATATTATCACCAACCAACTTATGAAACTCGTCATTGGACGCTAAGACCGCAGCCTGCTTATCACCCGACAGCTTATGAAAAATTAAGTCCTGTGAATTAATGCTCAAGCCCTTCTCCTCGTACAAAAAACGAGTCTGGAACATCAACCACACAATATTAGGATCAAGCTCCAGAGAAACATATAAACACTTCCTACCAGAACGAGCCGCCTTATAAAGACTCGAGAGACATAACGTGGACTTGCCCTGACCCGTATAAGCACATATACTGGCTATGGTACTACTCTGAAAACCGTTAGTCAAGTCATCAATCTCCGGAACACCCAACTTAATACCCTCCGTGTAAGGACGCTTGACCTCCTCTGCAAAATCCCACTTCGTGAACTTAATATCCGACAAATCAGACACCTCATCCTCCGTAGCAGCAAGGGCCTTCTTTAACTCCTCGCGGTAGTCCTTAAACCGAAGAGACTCCGTACCAGCAGCAGTCACCGTACCCATAAGAGCCATACGGCGATACATGTCGAAAATATCTAAAAAAGCAACACCAAGCTCACCAAGATTATACTGATGATCCGGAGCAGAGTAATAACGACTATAATAGTCCCACGGAGGATAAATACCTACCGCAGAACAATCCAGAGTATACTGCAGAATCGTCCTATCCTGAGACGATAAATTAGGAAGCTCTAAAAAACGAGTAAACCAATCATCAAAATCCGGGTGCGACTTATGACCCGCACACTTATAAAAGAAAACCTCGAAACCTATCATCTAAATATCCACAGCTAAAGAGTATCCGACTCCGTAAAATCCGGCAACTCCACATCACTCATAGAAACACGAACCGCCGGAGAAATACTATCAGCTGATATAGACGTCCCCGAACGAACAACTGGTGATACAGGAACAGACGACAAAGACGGTGAGGCGACAACCCGAAGCGTATGTGACTCGGCAGGACCTGAAATAACCCCTCCAGCTGACGATTTTAACTCAAACCAATCCTTGCCAATCATAGGCTTCAACCACGACGTAAGCAGAAAAACAACCCCTCCTACAGAACGAACTAAGTTAATGAATGAGTCAACCATACCCATAGCCTTCTCCGTCCGGCCATTCCCGTTATATATTTCGAGAAAGTAAACACTCTGCTCAAAATCAAACTCACCACGATTGTAAGAATAACAGCTGCTAATGACACTCTCCAACGTGAAGTACTTAACAGGAGAGCCTCCAAAATCCTGAATAGCGCGACGAACAGCAAAGGACTTCAACCGATCTGCAAGCCACACATACTGACTATTCTTATATAGCATGTCGGACGAAACAATCTGGGAAATAACACACTGACCCCAAACAACACTCTGAGACGGAACAAAAGGAGAACCAGACGAGTGTCGAACCGTAACAAAACGAAAAGGCTGTAAGGGCTGAGCACACGCAATTAAATGATGCTTCCGATACAAAGAACAAGACCGAAACACAACAACAGAGCAGTCCTTACAACCCGCAGACGCCCGGTACTTACACCCAAAATCAGACATGACTAACCTCTGAAAAAAGATTGCCATAAAGGCGAAACATATCCATCACTTTAGACTTAATGCGGTGTGTAGGGGACTCGAACCCCTGACCCCGTGCGTGACAGGCACGTATTCTAACCTGCTGAACTAACACACCAGATAAACCCATAAACGTAGCAAGACTACTTAGAACGCTTACGCTCCTTGCGACTCAAACGCCGACTACCAAACTCCTTCTTCTTAGGACGAACATGACCTACTGGACTCGTTTCGTTACCTCGACCCGTGCATGTAGAACCATTAGGAGTCCTCCGTGACGGAGGACCATACAAATCAGAATCCGATGCACACGTCGAACTTAATGAAAGATACAAAGGAAGCAAACTCCTACCCATGACCACCTCGATTAAAAACTACCCTCAAAACCATGACCTAACTCCAGAGACTCATCCACTACAAACTCAAAGTCTCCCTGAATGCCAAACTCCTCAACAATGAGAACCCGGAGAATATCAGCATAAGGCTCATACCAACTACCAACGTTCACTATGAACCTACCATCAGCAAAAGTTACTCGACCACGAGGAACCTCGTTAAAACATTTAGAGTAAAGAGAACTACTCCTATTGCAAGAAGCAGAACGTGCCTTCTCCCACCAAAACTCATGCGTCTTAGTATAGAGCAACAGACCATTAACAACTCTATCAGGATCGAAGTCCTTCGTGTGAACCTCGAACAAACTCTCAGAATCCTCGTCAAACCAAAAGATACCAAGCTGCGGAACGGCTGACGTATCAGCATCGAAAACCCGCATCTCCTCTATAAAATCTACATAATTCATAACACAAAAATAGTGTAATTAATTTTATAATCCAAATGAAAACAAAAAAAAGAGAGACCACACATGCCCATGTAGTCTCTGTCAGCTCCCGATCTCCGAAGCCCGATGATATCCATATATCGACTGGAACATCTTTTGCCGTCGATATTAACCTAAATCAATCGAAATTAGGAGCATACAACATGAGCATGCCAGTCGTCCTGCGTTTTTATAATCTCCATGCAGGGAATGGGCGGAGGGGCATAGCATTAAGACTCCAGCAGACTATAAGCAGTAAACGCAGAAAAATAAAACCCACTGAAACCTTAGAACAAAAAAGCGGAGAGTGAGAGATTCGAACTCCCGGTACCTTTCGGTACGCCTGATTAGTAGGCAGGTGCTTTAGACCACTCAGCCAACTCTCCAAACCTTAAAAAAGAGGGAATGGGATACCCACTTATACTCTCCCCCTCATAGAGTCTGTCTCCTCCGCTCCGGCACTCGCCTATGGAAAAAGTCTGTGTTGCTGCCTCGGAAACAATTTGTTGGGTCTTGCGACCCGGTTGGCTGGTGTCTGGACTTATACCGTTTGGAGGCCAAACTCCGATCCCCCACAGCCGGGGATATGGTAAGTTGTAGGAGAGTTGGATGCTACTCATCTCCACGGGATTCGACAAACGTCTCCAACTCGTGGTGTTCTCACACTTAAACTACTACAACATTGGCGCCGGAGTGCTGGCCGCACTAACGGTAACTGTATTGCGAGAATTCGTGCGCACTCTTTACTCACCCAGCAACCTTTACCGGCATATCAAAGAACTGAGAGTATTTCTACTCTATGGGACCCTCTCATTGCTACACTTGAATGGGCTCAAGTTTCACAACTACTGCCTCAACTTAACCTTAGTCAACTTACAGTTAAGTCTATCAGACGGAGGGGGTGGCGGAGAGTGAGGGATTCGAACCCCCGGTACGTTACCGTACAACAGTTTTCAAGACTGTCACCATAAACCACTCGGACAACTCTCCATAGTTGATAATTCTATGATGTTTTATCCATAGAACTATTATTCGGATCTACGTGTCTCCTTCGCGGAACCCGTCCACCGGAACCGACACTCACCGAACGTAAAGCATTGTCAACTCCCAATGCTAAAATGTTAACCGCCGCGTTAACATCCCTATCATGGACCATACCACATGCGGGGCACGCCCAAGACCTATCCGGCAAACGCAACACCTTATTAACGTATCCACAACCGCGAAGAGCAAAAGAATAAATAAAGTCCGTAGTCATCCCATGGCTAAAGCCATGGGATTTCTACGAATAGTTTCGTAAACTCCAACAGGTGTGAGTGCACATTGAGGAATTTCTCGCCTGTCTTCAACATATTACTTCAATAACACCGTATTTATCAGAACCTTGGGCTTAGGAGAGGACTCGAACCCCTCTATCGAACGCCACTCGTATTATTCCCGAAGGTCAACTTTTACGCCCTGCTTTGCCTGATAAGCTACTAAGCCTTGTGATGCCTTACACATATGGGTACGAGGGCAACCGCTCGGCATGTATTTTAAGTGTGACTGCTCCACTAACATCCTACCACGATGCATGTGTCCTCTATTACATCCTTACCATGATGATTATATACAATTTAACACTAAACTGTCTATAACTTTATCCGCGAATACACGGACCTGGTACACCACACGCCCTCTATTGACTAAACGCCCCAATGCAACGCTATCGCCAAATACATTTTGAACCATAATGTACCAGCATGAGGAGCTCGAGACTCTTACGGTAGAACGGCCTGTAGCGGGAGGAGGACTCGAACCTCCGACCTTCAGGTTATGAGCCTGACGAGCTACCAACTGCTCTACCCCGCGATATAACTCTAACACTAAATTTTAGCGTTGGCGAGGGCAGGGGGATTCGAACCGCATCCGTCACCCAAGCTTAAGGCTACCCTTTACAGGACCTCACAGACTTACTGGGGCACTACCAACTGTGCTACACCCTCATATTATTCTAAAGAACCTTGATATATTACAACAGTGCAAATATAGGAAACTAAATTTAATTATGCAAGTATTTACTGCAAAAATTTAAGCAACTATATAACACTTTGTTTCTCAGAAAGAACCCAAACATCCGGCCAATGCCTTGAAATAGTATTTCAATATAAAAAAGCCTCCGCTCCTATTGATGTTCCCTTAATGCCGGCCGAGCGAGCTGCCGAGGCTATGCCAAATATACGTAAAAAAAGTAGAAACTCTTATAGTCAGAGCAGCAGGCTAACAGATAAACCCATCAATAAAGAATTACTCCATAAAGCGGTCGTAAACCCTGAGCGAAGCTGACACTAAACCCAGCAAGGACTAACCATATGTCTGTTACTACAACCGCACCAAAAGAACCTCTACTAAGCTAATTGCCGTGCTACTCCCGGACGCTCACTCCGGATATTCAGCTCTACAAACGGTGCCCAACAGGCAGGATAAGCACCTCAAGCAACGCACCCTCCATCTGCATCCTCACGGAACTCTCTATATCTTCGACGGAGCAAACCAATAAACCACTCTCCTGCCATCTCAAAGGAGTGGACTCCCAGCCGATCTAACAGCCAAGAAGCGTACCGTCTCCGGGAATCGAACCCGGACGCCATAAGCACCGCATTTTGAGTGCGGCTCGTCTACCAATTCCGACAAGACGGCAAAGATAAAGCAACATCTAAAGAACGAAACCGAAAAAACGCTACTCGTTATCCGCGGCCTGGAACTGAGTGTAAAAGGCAATCTTATTCGACAAAGCCTGCCGAGACGCAGCCGGAAACTTACCCTCTTTATTGTCACGAACGTACTCCAGAAGCGTAAGCATATCCTCGTAATCTCGAAATATCTCCAGAGCATCGCAAGCCCCAAGAAAATGGCTAATACGCGCCGTCGATAAATAATCAGTAAGCAAACTTACACTATCTCCAAAGTTTCCCATCACAAACAGTAATCGTTTAACTACACCGCAAAGATAATAACATTAATTTTATTATCCAAATAATTGTGACAAAAATGTGATTTTTATTTCAACAATCTAAAAGCCTCCTGTAACCCATCCGCAAGAGCATCGTCATAATGCTCAAAGTATCGCACACCAGAATAAGAAACAAGAGTACAATGATCGAAAAGATCCCAATGAAAGTATCCTGACGCAGACCGACGATCCATAGTAACGGCTACAAAAAGACCTGTAGTCATAAACAACATCTGACGCAGGTCCTCCTGATAAGGAAGAGGATAAACCGTAACCAAATCTGAAGCCGGAAGCTTCTCGGAACCATAAGCAGAAGCACACGGAACATCAGACGGAGAGACCTTCAACACCTCCAGAATGCCTAAAGCTACTGCTTCCTTCGAAACATCAAGTGAAATGCGACGCATAGTATAATGAATATTAATTAAACAACAGCACGTACTCGGAGCGGGAATCGAACCCGCACGACCCATTCGGGTTAAAAGATTTTAAGTCTTTCGCGTAAACCTATTCCGCCATCCGAGCAACCTAAACCAGACGCCTAAAAACTACTCTCCGAAAAGACGACTCTTAGCGTACTGTAAATCATCATAAGTTTGCTGAAGAGCTCCCTGTGTACGACGAAGCGCATGAAGAGTAGCAAGATCTAAAGGATAGGTGTGAAGAAGACGATCAATATCCCGGCTGATGCGACGCAAGGACGAACCCGCATCAAGCAACTGTAAATCCAGAAGCTTCTGTGTCCGGGAGACCATATACTCAATATCAGACGGACTAACACCTGCTGACGAACTTAAAAGACGCTTGGACGCATAGTCTATCATGACAGGAGAAGAACCTGAATCATCCAAGCACAAGGCCAAAGCGGACGAGGAATAATCCTCGAAGGAGGTGTCTTGAGCCGCAAGAAACTCTTCGGAAGTTGACGACTCCGACGGACAGCAATTGGAGGACGAAGCAGTCACACCAAAATCAACATTCAAGTAGTACTCACAGAAATTGTCCGCCGAAAAAAGAAAACCACGCAACCCGACCAGCTCATAAGCTACAGAGGTGCGATCTCCAAAGACAGACGCATCGGAATCGTATTTATAAAAATACAACCGAGAAATCTTATAAGCCTTCTTGTTCCCACCATACTTAGACATCAAATCAGAACTCAAAGGCATATGGTAATCAAGCTGAGAATACTCAGCCATAAAGCAAGGCGGAAGAATATGAACCTCATCGCCTGCCTCAAAGTGACTCTGAGTATGAATATGCTCGCCGTCAACATCCAACAAAACCGTGTGAACTGGCTCCAAAACCACAAAAGTGTGATCCTTTAACTTTACAATCTTCGACATATAAAAAGAAATATAAAAGCAACCATGAATGTCTGGACTACAAAGATACGAAAATTGAATTAATTGCCCAAATTAATTGAATAAAAAGTCGTAGCAATTATGAATAGAAAATGTACCCAATAACACAAAAAAAGCACGCGAAATCGGCTGAAACTCCGGACGCAATGAAAACAACAGACTCCGCGTGCTCATGAAACTTAAAGTCTACTCCATCTCACTACTCGAAACACAGTCAGACCCCTTCGGAATTTGAAATAAAGTCTCTACTAATCTGCCCATAAAAAAAACTTAATACTACTAAGACCTCAAGAAACTACACAAATAAACGTAAAAAAAAACGGCGCCTAAAAAGGCGCCGATAAGGCTCAGAGCATAAAAAACAACACAACAGGAACTAACTCAAACTACCCCTGAACCTTCTTCTGCTTCGACGTAGGCTTCTTGGCAAACCAAGCATCAACCCATGCCTTAATGGTGGGAATATCATAAATACCATTACTCGACAAACCCGTGACAACACACAAGGCTACAACGCCAAGCCACTCAGGAGCACCCATCTCTACAAGACCCGCGAAATAAGCCCCAACAGAAAGACCGGACGCCAGAACCCATGCCACAACCTGAGGCCAAATACCCTTCTCAATCTTGAAAAGACCATTCACAACGCCCGCAAGCAATACCGTGGCAGCAGAAATGATAGGAGCAACCCACCAGAAGCTCTCAGAAAAAATACCCGTAATATCCATAAACTAAAATGTTTTGGTTTGCAGGATATATAATTGCTACTTCGCACCCGAAGTGGACGAAGCATTAAGTAACCGCTTCTTATGCAATATATCACGCAAGCACCGCCCATCAAAGGTTGATGCATAGACCGACTTTGTCTTAGAAACCGAAATGCCTGCAAACCGGGCTGTCTCCTCAAAAAGAGAATGCAAAGTACAATCACCTAAAACAACATCCTCCAGATGAGTATGCATAAACCAAAACGCAGCACGCGCCTGAAGTAAAGCATCCGCAACAAGACCCGAAATCAAAAGATAGTTTTGAACCACAAAACGATCGTGACCCAAGTAAGGACCCGTGTAATCCAAAATGAACTCCAAAAGCTCCTCGCGACGATCGTCGGAGAGAAACTGGTAACCCCGGTAAGTGTATAAACCTTTCCCCATGATCTATTGCATAGACACTAACTCTAACTCATCAGAAGACATAATCTTAAAAGGGTAAAGAGCATACTAAAACCCTGCATAATGTAATAACCAATCCGTAAGTGCATCTGCAGACTCCTGAGAAGCACCTCGAAAATAACCCGGATCAGATTTTACATGCTTCGATAAGGCATCCATAACCTCCTCCTCATTAGGCTCCAAAGCTGAGTCAGGAACCAAAGATATGCCCTGACAAGAAGCATCAGCCTCATCCTCACAAACAACATCTACAAAAGCAATATCCTTCTTCATAATCACCAAAATTAATAACATACCACAAAGATATGAAAATTAATTTAATTCTCCAAATACCATCAAAACAATGTGCCCTGCGGAGAAGCAGGCGCGTCTGGCCGCTTAACCTTCTGAGGCTTCAAGTCATGCCACAACAAAACCCGCTTAGCCATCTTCAAGTGCTCACCATCTGTCATCGCCTTAACATACTCTCTCGGAAAATTTGGAACCTCAAAGGATATACGCTCCTGCATGTAAGTCTTAAAACCAACCAACCGAAGCTTATACTCACTAATGTCACAACCATTGCGAAAATACCAAGCATGAAGATTGCCTAAGAACTTGCTCGACCGACGTGTAATACGACCCACAAACTGAATAACCGAAATGGGAACTACCGGAATGTCAAACAGAATAGCGTTATTCAAAAACGTGAAATTCGCAGACTCCGTAGCCGACCGAGTCATGATTATAAAATAACTCCTAAGAGAACACATCGACTCAGTAACCTGATTCTTCTTCAAACCAACACGCGACGACTGCTCAACAACAACAATATCCTTCCCGTTAGAATCCTTAATCCCAGAACGCCGTAAATGATGAAGCAACACATCAACCGTAGTGTAGTAATCCGCGTAAATAAGAGCAGACTCACTACGGCTCGCAATATCACGACACAAGTCAATAAGAGCATTGACCTTGTTGCCCCCTTTTACGCCGAATGTGCCGTCATCATTCAAACACCCATCCGTGACGGCCTGAAGATAGATAAAACGCGACGAATGACGCTCCAAGTCCTTCACAGACTTAACATCTCGAGAAAGAATATCATCCCGAGACAGAGCGCGCTTCAACCACGACGTGTCATCCTCGTCGTCGACCCCAGACAACATAATGCCATTAGCTACACGAGCATACAAGTCTGACTCCTCCTCAGACATCGTGTAAGGAACCATATGAACATGAGCCTCAACAGGAGGACTACCTACAACCAAAACCGACGAACAGTAATCCATCAACGCCTTCGGGTCTTTATAGTCAACAATAGTGTAGACCTTCTTCAAGGAACCATCCGGATTCCGGCCTATGACCTTAGACTCCATACGACAAAACTGATTCTGGAAGCCCCGAATAGACCGGAAAAAACGCGGATAAACAAAGTTGATGATATGATAAGTGTCGATACAATTCTTCGACAAGATCGTCGCTGTAATACCCCACAAAGCGTAAGTGTTACGAAGCAAAAGACTCATTGTCGTTGTAAGCTCCGTCTTAGGACTTTTGAATGCATGCGTCTCGTCGCACACCGTCAGAATCCGCAACTTTGTCCCCAGCAAGTAAAGATCCCGAAGCAAAGCGTAATCTGTCTTACAATGCGTATGCTTCCCGTAAAGAACATCCACATCACTAATAGCATCCTCGACAGACTGCCCAGACGAAACACGCTTCTTTAACTCGTCAATAGACAAGCAACGCAAGTTGGTGAACTTCTGAGCATCCTTCAACCAGATCTCCTTCGTGTAAGCATTAAGAGGTGTGAACACAACCATCAAGTCTACACTATTGCGAGACCGCAGATAACTATAAGAATAAAGACACATCAAAGACTTACCATTCCCTACAGCATCCACAAATAAAGCACGACGCTTAGAAATAAGTGAACGACAGCAGTCAACCTGATGCTCCATCAAAGAGCAGTTATCCTTCAGAAACTTACGCATGACAAAAAAAAGCTACGTCTGACATTAACGTAGCTCGCATAAAAAAGTTGTAATAACGCCTTAAACGTTCCTATATACAATCTCCCACGGTAAAGACAAAGTGGTATCCTTCTCCTTCTTGATGACTTCTGCAGGCATCGTAAACACAAACAAACGCTCATTACCTGTTTCCTTGCCCGGCAAGTAATTGAAGGACGGAACACCCGGCAAGTTGCCCTCACTATGACAATCAAGATTGCCACCAAGCAAAAGACCAAAACCACCCACAACACCGTCACCTACAACAGGAACATCGGCGGTAAGTACAGACGTCACCAAAACAGACGAACCTAAAGTCTTAGACGTGACAGAGTCGACAAACGGCTCCGGACTCCCGACAACCAACCCATAACCAACAGCAGTACAATAAACAATATACGACTGAACCTGCTCAAACGTTAAATCAACGGAAGCAGACGACGTAAGCAACTCGCCAATACTACTGTTGAAGTATAAAACATTAGTCAACTGCTGATACGAGATATTGGTCTCTACTCCTCCCAGTAAACCTATAAGACGATTTATACCCTCTGCGCAAATAACTCCTACCTCACCATCCGATAAGGCGGAAACACTACGAACCTGTATCATGAATCTTCCTTAATTAATGTGAAACCCTCGTTCGACTGAACATAAACAACGGTAGAATCCCCACCCTCTCGAACAATGACATTATCTCCGTCGGACGTAACTAATAACTCATTCTCGGAAGTCATGAAGTTCAAATCCTGAGAACCCTCAATCGGAACATCAATATGAATCGTAGGCAAAAATACCTTCTCGTCCGCACTCACACGAGCAAACGGACCAACACCACTGCCACTAACAACCCACTCCGAATTGGATAGAATATCTACAGTAGTAGAGCCCGCCACCGCTCCAACAGAAATAGTCTTAGTAGAAACTCCCGAACCTCCGTCGTCAAACAAAACATAAGGAGATAAATCCGGTGTGTTAACCACAAAACTCAACTCTACACGAGACGGACGATAGTTGAACTCTACCTGAACCCTAACGCCTATAGGGACCGAAGCCGATAATATATCCTCAAGACGACGTATAAAAGCATCGCACTCAGATTCCGACGAAGCCAAACCACGGGCCAGAAGCATGGAATAAAACTGAGCCTGCGAACAACCGAAGGACAAAACAAGACGATCAATGGAACCAGCATTAAGAGATAAATCATAATAATCCTTCGTAATACCATAAGAAATAGACGACGCAGACGTAGCTGAATCCGGAGTAACAAGAGGTATAGAAACAGGATCGGCATCAGAAATAGGAGTGCCAAAAACGATACCCTCGAAACCAGCGTAAGGAAGTAACTCCGACGAATGGTATATTTGAGGAGGAACACTATAATCAGACGTCAACTTTGCAGACCAACCACTACCTGCTGACGATCCACCGCCATAACCAACCTTAAAAGAACCACCCGGAGCTGACGACGTAGACGCCTCCTCCGAAATAGTAGTCTCTGACGGAGACGCCCACACATAACGAGACGACGGACCCCACTCGCTCGACGAATCAGGATAACCTGCAAGATAAATAAGCTTCGAGCCAGGAGAGTTATTACCAACAACCCAAAGCTTCTTGTCGTAACCTACAATGCTCCCATACTTAGCGAAAATGGCACGTAAAGAGGCAGACGGAGAATTAGGCGATACCACATTATCACCAGTACCCCACAAGTCATGAACTGCCGACACAAGACTATCCTCAGCAGCCACCAAGCCTACAAGTTCAGAGTAACCACTCCCGGATAAAGGAACAAAAGAATTCAAGGCATCTAAAACCTGACGAAACTCAACCCAAGAATCCCACTCTACGGTAGTCGAACCTAAGTTAGAACCCGCTACTAAGTAAACCCTAAAAGGACAAAGTGTGTAATCAATCCCAAGACCAAAAAGACGCCGAAACAGGGAAACAGCATACGGAGAAACCCCATACAAACTATTCCCAACACCTGACGACTGACGAGCACCAGAAACGAAAGATGCATTAACACCATCAGGAACACCTACAAGCTGAAGACCAACACAAGACGGATCCTTCGGAGTCTCGGAAGAAACTAAAGAATCAGACGAATCATGAAGATAATCCCACACCCGAACAAAGAAGCAACACGGAGTAGACGCGTCATACTTGAACAAATCAACAGACGAATCCCAAACAGCGTTCTTGGTGACGAAAGAAGCCCAAGCGTCGCCAGAAGCTAAGAGAGCCTCTAAAGTAACAGTATCCGGAACAACCCACAAGGAACACGTAGCCCACGACGTAATAACTCCAGACACATCCTTAACATCCTGAAGCATACTCGTAACACGAGCCTCGCCAAAGTCATAATAGGTAGTAGCCCCAAAGGGCATGTTGAAACCTAAAAGAGTATAGTCATTCTTATCATCTTCATCATCCTTATGCTGATAAACCTGAACGAAGGAGTTACTACTCTCGAAAAGAGAACCAAACGCCGAAAACAAAAACTCAAAAGGAACACCCGCAGACTGAAGATAATGAAGAGCACGAACATCTAATGCCGAAACAAGAAGGTCTATATACTCTGACCATCCCGGATCAACACGAAGCTCATCTATGAAATAGCGCCTAAAAGCCTGCCTTACTGAATCCATGAACTAAGACGAAATTTAACTCTCTACAACAACACTACTCAACAGCGGATATGTAGAACCTCCCGACAAGGTCGAACCAACCTCATACTCAACATAACTACCAGACGAGCCTCCAAGACCGTAAATAATACCAGTAGAGTAATCTACACTCCCCGCATTGGTCAAAACATACGAACCAGCAGTAGAAGCCGTAAGAACCCTATAAGACGACAAGAAGCCATTCCCTATACTCGTGTAAGAACCATGCCAGAACACATATGACGACAAGGACGACCCGCCTCCAGACGGAGTGCCTACAAGCGTCAAAGACGTGCCAGAAACACTGACAATGGAATCTGCGTAGGGAACATCGAACGGCTCCTCCTTGGAAATGCTATAACGGAACTTGCTAACCGTATCTGAACTAATGACAAAATACACTAACCCCAAGTAACGCTTCGAATCTCGCTCGTAGATCATAACCATGTACGTGGGACTCACAACATGCATGCTCAAGACGTTGACACCAAGCAAGGAACCCACAGAATCGCTGCCCGAAATAAGCTCGAGATCTAAAGACTTAGACCACACCGAGACGCCTGCCTCATTCGTGACACCGAGACCCGGAGACGACTCATTATGAACCAAGAAACCTGAAAGACTACCCGTCGAATCCGACGAAAGAGGCATATACCAAACACCGTCATAGTAAGACGACGCAGACGCAAAAGACGACGTGGTATTAGCCAGCATCATCGTCAAATCCAAGTAATACTCAGAACCAGAACGACGATAGCGTGCTAAACCATATTGAACAGGAGAACTACCGACACTCAACTTATAGCTTATAGACGCAATAAGAAAATCAGAGTCTGAGCCGGAGCCACTTACCCCCAAAATACTATAAACACTAACCGTCTCGTAGGACTTCAACCTAAACAAACCTGACGGATCAGACGACGAAACAGGAGTAATATAAGACGGACGCTCAAACAAGGAATAACGACCCGCATGGAAAATAGACGAATCCCTATAAAGACGGAACGAAACATCCTTGTCACTCCCACTCCACAAAGCAAGAAGACCATCCGAATAAGGCGCAAACTGAGCAGAATCCGCAGCAAAAGAAACAGACGAATCCGAAAGAAGTAAGCGACCGTCGAGAAGCGAAACAAGATAACTTACATTATTCCCCCCAAGCCAAACATAATCACCAACTCCAGACACCATAACCCCCTCGGAATTCAAGGACGACGCAAGCGTACTACTCAACTCAACATACTCCTTAAAGCGACCGTCAGAATCAAAACCAAGAGGCAAACCACTGCGATCCCGCAAAACAATAGAACCAACAGCAGGCAACGACTGAAGCGTAAAAGAACCTCCCGTATCCTCCGGAACGGACTCCCGAGCATACAACGTAGCAACAATGCCATTAAGACCCTGAAGCGTAAGCTCCTGCTGAACCAAAGCACTCGAAACCCGTGTCGACAACGTCACATTGTCGTAAGAGTAAAGCTGACGCAAATAATTCTGAGCCTGAATCAACGACGACGAACTGTCCGACGTAGACGCCCGAAGAGAAATAATAAAAGGTAACGCTGTAGCTACGGAAACACTATAATGAATGCCGCTAACGCCATACTGATACAAGTAATCGGATATGAAACCAAAAGCAGTATCACCCTCCGTAACAGGCTTGACATAAACATCAACAGACTGAGGCGAAACAGACAAATAAGTGCTCTGGACACTCGGAAAAGATAAAACAAAATTACGAATCTGAGTCTCCGTAACCAAACCACTATCCCGAAAAATAGACGAAATAACATAGTTCCGAGCATAAGACAAACTCGGAGACTCCCCGTCAACCGAACTCACAATGCGAAAACCAACACCCGACTCGGAACTCGAAAGCTGCTTCAACGACGAAACAGACGACGCACCCGTAACCTCAAGAGACAGACCACTCGTAACCGTGAAACGAGTATAAGTCCCACGAAGCCAAACTATACAATAGTCATACTGGCTCGGCAACACAGGCTGAGCCCAATTGCTGTCACCAAACAAAACAACACAACTCTCATCCCATAAGCTACGAACCTTGTATAACTTAGCAGACGGATTCGATAAAGACGCATTGTAACTCGTGTAGGGAAAAACAGGACCATAATCGGAACCCGACGTCCCTATAGAGCGCGCGAAAACCCAAACACTCGACGACAAAACATCCGAACCAAGCTTCACGTAACTGCTCTGATAACGACCCTCACGAAGCTCCAAATATAAACGCCACGGACCTCCAGACGACAAATCGGACGCCGGAAAAGGAAGAGACGACCTAAAGTCAGAACCCGAAATAACATACTGTGGAACGCCCTGATACAAGTCAACCTCACCACTCGTATCGCAATAACCAATATTATAAAACGACGAATTGCCTACACGCAAGCACAACGAGAACGGCGCAAACGTCTGAGGACTACTGCCCGAGAACCCGGAAAACGATATCTTAACACTCGCAGGACGACTCAAGTCTACCGGAACCTCATTCGTGTAAGCATACGAAAGCAACTGACGAAGATCATAGCGTGACAAGTCGAGAACCCCATTAACACTATCCGACAAAAGCTCCGTAGCACTAACAATATTGGCACCCGCCCACAAAAGCTCCTTGCCTACAAGGCTGTCCTTCAACGACGACCACGACGAACCACTCCGAGAGCCTATCAACTCAACAAGCGAATCATAAATATCCTCTATATCGCGAGCCATGAAACACCAAGATTAAAAACTACCCAAACTATACTCAAAATCAGACAACGAACCCCGATAGGAAACACGAACTATAACACGATCCCCGGAAACAACTACACTCTCGCAAGAACAACCCGAAAGCTGCTCGATAGTCGCACTAATACCCGCCTGAAGCAAACCACCATCAATAGTATGTGGAGCAACTCGAGAACCCATAGCCGGACTCTGCAAAAAACGACCGTACTCCGTCTTCAATAACAAATAAAGGGTCTGACGAAACTCATCATACCCGTAAACAAAACTCAAGTCCCTAACATTCGGAAGATAAGCAGGTATATCCACACTCTACAAATTTTATGGATATATAATTGCATTACCCCAAAACAAAACACCCGGAACATAGAAATGTCCGGAACGTAAAAAAATATAGACTACAACGCTAACTCAAACGAACAACAAAGCACTCGCTGAAAGGCAAACATAGACCAAGACGCAAAGTATTAATGCAGTCTATGCGATAAACAAGCAAAAAACTAAAGAAGACTAATGGCAACACGAGCACCCTCAAGAGACTCACTCAGGGTATCAAGACCTGACTTCACGGCAGGCAACTCCCGAATCCCCAAGTCCGACAAAACACCAGTCAAAGACGACAGCAATGAAACACACGTCGAAACACCGCCCGACAAACTCTACTTCTGACTCGACTTAACTCCCGAAACCAACCCAGACGCATCAGCAGTACCAGCACCAGTAGAAACTGCAACAACCAAAGCCGTATTCGTCGGCGTGGTCGACATAGTAAGCATACTCGAAGCACTCTGGGATAAACTCTTCAAACCTTCCTAAATCTGATCGTAATAAACCTGAGCCTCCGAAAGCTTCCGATTAATAAAATCACGAGACGCCTCCGTCAAGATAGACTTGAGCCTATCACGAGAAACTGAATCCTCAATGGCTGAAAGACTCTCCCCGTACTTAACATCTACACACTCAGCAACGTCTATACCCAAAAAAGCCATAACCCTCTAATGTAAAAAGTTCTTGTCCTCCAAAAAAGGATCGTCCGTACCAAGCCACTTAACTACATTGCTGCCGCTACCTACGACTGCAAGGTCCTTGACCAAAGCCTCCACAAGACTACGAATGCGCGCGACGTTAACAACACCTCCATTGGAACCCTCGTGAACCGTAATAACACCACCGTCGCTACGAAAAACAAAACCCGAACTATTCTCAAAGACGAAAACATCGCCCTCCGTGTAAGCAACACTCCAAGACGAACCGTCCGAACTAACACTCTCCCACAGTAAGCTGAAGCCCGAACCAAAAGAACTACCATGCGTACTCCAACTCCTATCGTGACTACGACCAAGAACCAAAGGACTATCAACACCGCAACTGATGTCTACAAAGACAATGTCACCCTCATTCAACGCAACATTCCCTACAACGGGTATCCGCAAGCTACGATCCCATAAACCACTCGAACGCAACTCAACCCTCCCGAAACCAAGAGGATCACTCGACGAACCGCCTACAACCTCTGCCTTAACTAACATCCCTAAAAGCTAATCTACCCGTACAACGTCTAACTCGATATCCTGAACATCTCCACAAAAAGACGAACGATATCCTACACACACAAAGTGCTGACCAGCGGAACTACCGTCAAGGTAAGTACAAGAACCACCACAACACAACGTACCGCCAACAAGCTCAACACCCCGAAAAGTAAAACTACGACTCCGAAGGTAACTACGCCAGTAACCATTACGACTCCGCCACTGACGATCCAAGCTCAACTCGTCATTCGACAAGTAACTCTTATAAACGCCGACCAAGCTCCCGGACGACCCAAACGTCAGGTCGACGCCATCCGAAACACCTCCGTCACCGTCCAAATACATCCGAAGACGACCCGGAACGTCCGGCTCCGACGTGCGACATACACTATAACTGTCATTACGACCTCGGAACCCAAAACAACTCGGCATAGACCAAGACGCAACCAAATCGCAATAAAGTAAATCCCCACCAACGGTATAATGAAGGGTACTACACCCACCACCGCTACAAGCACCGCCAAGCGTTAACGTCTCGAACAAGTAAGAACCGCGAAGAGACCCGAAGCACCACCAATGACGAACAAGACTACTCAAACTATGAAGACTCCGAAAAGGCAAACCCAAAACGCTACAAACATCCGACAACGTATAATCACCACACACGGGCTGACGCAACATGCCACACATCTTCCAGTAACCCTCCGGATAACTCAAATAACGATACGAATTGACTCCCAAGACCTCTACGGAAACAACAACGTACCTACAACCAGTACCACGCCACTCCCAAACGTCGCCCCGAAGAAGCGTAGGCAACTCCATCCAAACCTCGCTGCTGAAGCTCCACACACTCTCACGAATACCCCACCGAACAACAGGATACAAAACACCATCGCAATCTACACGAAGCTCCATAACATAACCCTATGACAAGGAATTCATACTAACAACGTCCGGACTCAGGTAAACAATACTAACACCACCGGGTAGACTAAGCCAGTCTACACGCGGATTCAAAACCAAAAGTATCCGACGGTAGTAACTCGAATCGCTGCCGTAAAGACGACGGCTCACAAAAAGAAGACTGTCACCCTCACTCGAAACATACGTCAAATAACCATAGCTCTGATAAGCCTCCTCGATAGTCATAACAACACAAACTTAAAAACCTGTCATACGACCAGAAATGCTGTCGAACAACATATCACTCGTCGCAACGCGAAGCGTCTCAAACGTAAGACTAACCTCCATAACCTGAGGAAAACCACCACTATAATAAAGCTTCGGAATACTAACACCCAAACTCTTTATATAGACATTCGACACGAAGCTCCGACCGTAACCCACAGACAAACCGCTATTAGTACTCGGATAATAATGAACCTCAACACCATTAGACAACGTCCGACTATCGGACCCAATACCGCTCTTACGACCTCCAGTAACCCAACTAACAATAGGACTCCGAAAAGTAGGAGGTGCATACAAGCTATAAACATCCCCGAAAAGACCGTTGAAATTCTTGCTAACCCAATCAACAGCTCCCGAAATGCCCCCAGAACCACTATTACCCCTAAGTAAAAAGTCTGCCAAACTATACCAAAAGCTATCCTTATGCTTCTCAGCGTCCTTAGAAAAGTCCGACGCAAACCTCGAAACACTCTCCGTAATACTCTTACTCATCTCGTCACCACGCTGAGGATAAGTCAGGAAAAACAACCGAAGCAAAGGATCGTAAAAGTCGCTAACAACGTCATCCTCCAAAACCAAGTAACACTTACTACTGAAGCTCAAAGGACTCGTACCCTGAAACAAAAACTTACGACTATAGTCCACCTGCGGTACAAGACCCCAACCTATCTGAGCAGCTCCTGACAGAAACTTACCAATATTAGTAGAACCAACACCTCCACCCGGAATAAGATCCTCTGTCGTAATGCCTGCGTCCAAGCCAAGACCACCCTCGCTATACATCGAAAACTTCCAAACACCAGCACTACCCATGCTCAAACGACCCGCAGGATCGCTACAGCACGTAACATACAACGACAACTTATTTAACTCGCGCAAACGCTGGATGTCCAATGGCATGACTAAAACATTTTATGGATATATAATTGCATAACCCCAAAAAACACTCAAAAAACATAACCATAACAACAAAAAAACGGATATAGAATTGCTCGAAGCAAGCTCTAAAGTAAAAATACCGGATATAAAATTGCTCGAAGCAACAACCTTGAACTCTATACAAACGCAAATTATAGGATATAGAATTGCTGAAAGTGACGACCAATCTGCTAAAATAACGGATATAGAATTGCTCAAAGCATCGACTAAATCTAACAACTACACCTGAAGCTAAACTCTAAGTAAACGCCGAAAGGCGCAGATAACCAAATGAATATAAACGCCAAAGGCGAAGCAGAAGAACGAGTGACGAAATACCAGAAGCTCCTACACAAAAAGAAGAAGGCCCGGCCCAACAAGACACACCACCCCGGACCCCGGATAACCCCCTAAAAGAAAAAGAACTCATCTAATAATAGATAAGCTCCTAAAATCTACATTTACGTACTTTTTGATAAAGATATCAAAGCTAAAGCAAAAAATAGGTAGAAACAACTCTACATTTGCATTAATAACAAACTAATTCTATATTTGCAGTACAAACATAAAATTAAATGCTAACATATAAATACAAATTATATTGCACTTGCCGTACAATCTGGCTTGATCGAATGTTACGAGAGTGCGCTTTTGTTTGGAACCATGCGTTAGCATTACAAAAACGATACTATCATTTGTACGGTAAGTACATTTCGTCTGTAAACATGCAGAAACATTATGCAAAGCGCATTAAACGAAATTTACTTTATTCGCACAATACAGTTGAAGTTCTTCAACGACTCGATGCAGCATATCAGCGTTTCTTTAAAGGATCAGCGAAACGTCCGCCGAAGTTCCGTCGTGCGTCCGATTTTCGGTCTTTTGCCTACAAACTGCATTATG
>OBKS01000240.1_pt1 | contig 60711 bp, 51 predicted proteins | sample 1517381 | NCBI WGS metagenome assembly OBKS01 (sample SAMN04571686, study PRJEB22368) | human gut metagenome | biome: human gut; material: stool | host: Homo sapiens | place: Luxembourg | collected 2012-08-03 | reverse complement strand
TAGTATCATTTACATAATTAGAAAAGTCCTCATTTCTATTTAAATATAAAGACATTGTACCACTCCTTTACCTATTAGTATTTTATCACATAAAACTTTCAAATACTATATTTGAAATAAAATAAATCCATAAAAAATATTGATTTAAAGTAGAACATAAGTAATAAGTTTATTAACTATTGATTGAACCAAAAGTGTTAATTAAGAATAAAAATAAAGTGATATAGTTATGAACCATATATGCTATTTAATACTTTAAACTATATATTACAATTCTTTGTTATCTGACAGTGCTATATGAGATATGAATTCGTTTAGGATTTAGGGAAAAAGTAGCCCCATCTTTGAATGATTTAAAATTTTTAATTCTAAAGTTTAAAAGTATAGTATATACCTACTTTCTTGGTTTAGTTGCCATAAAATGGCATCTCAATATTGTTTTTTCACTATTTTTTAATAGTTATTTTAATTTTAGCACCTATATTGGTCAAAAAATATGATTATTGTCAAATGCTTAATTGAACATAATATTAAAAAACATAATTTTTTTGTCAAAAAAATAAAAAATTATAAACCAAATGCAAAAATATTGTGATATACTTATAGCAAGTAGTAGCAATTATAAGCAAATGGTTGCAAAATAAAACGATGGCGAGGTATTAGGGATGAAGAGATTGAGTTTTTTTGCGTTATTTTTAATTTTACTTATTGGAGTAAGCTTAACATCATGTAATTTTAATGGTAGTAATGATGTTCCTAGTAGTGTTAATGAAGATTCCTCTTTAAAGGAATTAAAGAAGAAGTATGAGAGTTTAGTAAATGAAAAAAGTGTTTTGGAAGATAGGCTTCTTAATTTAACTAGTTCATATTCTTCTTTACAAACAGAAATTACAAAGCTAAAAGCTGATATTAAAAGGATAGATGAGGAGATTGAAAATTCATATTCGATTTTTTCTTATTTAGAAAACTCGGTTCTTGAATCGGCAGTACTTGTATCACACTCTAGTTTTTCAGAATCTAATTTTTGGATTTTTGATTTTAAGGATTATATTGGTGGTGGAATTGGTAGTGGCTTTATTTTTAGACAAATAGGTAACTATTATTATATTTTAACGAATAATCATGTTATTTATCCCAAAGAAGGTAGTACTTTAGAAGAAATATACGTAAATGATTATTACTATAATGAATATAGTGCAACCCTATTAGCTAATGATGCATCATATGATATGGCCATTTTAAGAATTGAGCGTAAAGCAAATGATTTGCCAGTTATGAAATTTGCATCAGATAATCCTGTTAGAAATGATCTTGTCTTTGCAATAGGAAATCCTCATGGTCAAATTAATTCTGTTGGAATAGGTAATGTACTTGGGTATTCAAAGGTTAATTTATCTAAGCCAGTCGCTTCATCAAATGTTAAATATGATGTTATTAATCATGATGCATATATGCTTTCAGGAAATAGTGGTGGAATGCTTGTTAATTTGGCTTATGAGGTAGTTGGAATTAATAGCTGGGGAGGTACAACTGATACGTATGAAAATCATAGAGGCTTAGCATCACCGGTACTTAAGATTAAGGAATTTATTAGTCAAAATGAGAGATATTTGAGGTGATGATAATGAAAAAGAAAATATGTATTTTTATAATAATGGTTGTATTTACTTTTGTAGGTCTTAAAACAATTAATGCATCAACTTTAACAAAAACTGATTATCTTAATAAAATTGAAGAATTAGAAAAAGATATTGATAATTTAAAAAAGAAAATTGATGAAATTAATTTAAAGATTAATAAATTAAATGAGGAATACAATCAATTATCTAGTGTACTTGCTGGTAAAATAACACAAGAGGATATGTTTTATTGGTTTAATTATTGTGATATTTATAATACACGTGCATGTGTTAGAATCCAGTCTAAATTTTATAAGACATTTTTAGGCATTGAAACATCATCAGCAACTAGAACTGGTAGTGGTGTAATTATAAAGGAAGGGAAAGATAGTGAGTATGTTTTAACATCTTCATATATTGTAAAAAATGATACAAAGTATGATAAGGTAAAATATACGGTGTGGGACGCTTTTAAATATGAATATTCAGGAATCTTATATTGTAGTAATGAATCATATGGTTTAGCAATCTTAAAATTTAGTAAAAAGTATAACGATTTATACGCTGTTTCTCTTGCAAGCAATGATGTAGCTTTAAATGATCCAGTTTGTAATATTTATTCACCAAGTGATTATGGCTATAATCATATGAATTTTTCAACAATAAGTAATACGAGTCGTAAGGGTGATGATTTTTCATTTCCTTTGATTGTTAATGAAATTGATGTAAAGTCTAATATATATGGCTCTATGACGGTTAATATGAAGGGACAGCTTGTAGGACTTACGTATTATAGTCAAACATCATCTGATTACCAAACTAATTATTCTATTGCTATACCGGTTAGTATAATTAAGGTATTTCTGAGTCAAAATGGAATAGCTTTATAGATAAAATCTTTATATCGATGAAGTAGAAACAAATAATTTAGTGGTGGATTTCTATTCTAAGGAATTAATCGATTATATTATGTAGCTTCGTGAGCGTATGGGACCTAAAACATATAAGCATAATGATAAAAGATTAATGCAAATGAAGGCTTATATGATAGAAACTGATCATGTTAATGGTGAAAGAAAGTTTAATCTTGCACTTGATGAGGTAAGAAATCTAGATAATAAGGCTTTAAGTAAAATGGATTTATTTTATATGAAAAAGAATAAAAAAGATGAAAAGTAAAATTGAATCACGTAGTTGTAGTATAGAAATTTTGTGATATAGGAATGCACTATTTAATATATGCATATGTAATAATTAATAAAAAGTAATGTAATAATTATAAAACATCTAATTTATAATTGAAAAAAAGGGGATTTTAATATGAAGTTAATTGGATTTGAAATGTTTGAAAAAATTTGTCAAGAAAACTATGAAAAATATAAGGATAAAGTAAATATTTTTAAAAAAACAACAGGATTGTATGTGTTATGTTATGCGATTATTATTTTAATATTTGCTATGATTATCTGTAGTTTTATTTTTCTGAATATTAGTGTACATGAATGTGCTGGACGATGGTGTTTAATAGCATCAGCGATTTGTTTGATAGGATTATATTTCTTAAATAGAAAAATTAATATACGAACTAAAAGTTATCAATCATTAAATTATTTTGATATAAAGCAAAGGTTGAACGATGTTTTAAAAAATATAAATGTAAGTGGTTTATGCGAGATTATTAATGTAAAGATTACGAAGAGAGAAAAGTTATATAAACTAATATGGGTTATAGCAACAGCATTAATAATTCCAAACTTGGAAGTTGATTTTAAATGTACAGATCCGTCTTTGATCATATTGCAAATGTTTTTATTAGTCTATTCTATTATTTTGGCTGTTTTTTTGGGGACTCAAATGTTATATCCTATTTCACCAAAAATATTAAATTTATATGAATATTTGGATTTTTTAACACAATATAAAGATGATCTTAATAAATAATACCATTGTCTTATGTTATGTTGAAAATCGAAATTTTAACTATATTAATAAGTTTATATTATACCACAAGCTTCCTTGTTTATTATAATTTCAAGCACACACATTTATGCATGTTATAAAATGTTTATTTTATTTTATAATAAGCTTTAGTTTATTATTTTCTTCTTTAGTGTAAGTAAAATTGATTTATAATACATTTATTGTAAATACCTCCTGTTTTTTTTATGTTTTCATTATCAGCATCATTATAGAACAAGAGGTATTTTTTTAATAGTATTTTCTACCTAAGATTTTAAAGAGCCTTCATTAAAAAGAATTGATATCTTTTTTAGTATTATAGCTATATTAGTTAAATGGTTAAAATTAAATTATTAATAATTTAGAAATATAATTTGAGTTTTATAAATGTTAAATTCATTCTAAAATAGGTTGTTGCTTTTGTTTTTAATCTAAATATATTATAATATTTGTATACTGATTAGTAGTAAGGAGAATAATTATGTCTAGTAAAATTTGTCAGATATGTGGTAAACCATCAGGTATTTATCCATTATGTAGAGAACATTTACAAATGAAACTAGAAGGTCGAGTTGTAAAAAATGAAGAGACTGGTAGATGGGAATTGAAAGATACTTCATTTACAAAAGTATACGGAAAATGTATTTTATGTGGAGATAATAGTAATGGTAAACCACTTTGTTATGATTGTTATTGCGATTGTCGCGAACTAGAAGATGACCTAGATCGTAATAAACCACCATATGAAATGAAAGATTACTATTATAATTTGAAAAATGCAAATTATCGTATTGTTGATATTAAGAATATTAATAGAAATTGTATGGTTATGATTGCACTTGCAAATATAATATATGATTCTTACGATGATTCCTCTTTAATTTCTAGAGTGTATGATGATGTTGTTGAAATTAAGGAAAATTATCTTAATAAAAGAAAAAAAGTTCAGCCTACAGCTTTTACGGAACAATCTGATTCTCAAAAGTCATCATTTATTAGAACTCTTGATGGTCATAATGTAAAAAGTGACGGTGAAAGAATAATTGATGATATTTTATATACTAATTATATTGTGCATTGTTATGAGAAGGATGTGGTTGAAACTCCTTCATTAGAAAGAACAATAAAAAGTGATTGGTTCATCCCAGTGTTGGCTAATAAGGGGATTTATGTTGAGTATTGGGGAATGAATACAAAAGACTATTTAAAGAATAAGGAAGAAAAAAGAAAAATGTACAAGGAATATAATATTCCATTAATTGAAATTGAAAAGGATGATGTTAAAGAGGTTTCTGGTTTAACTACAAGAATTATTCGTGAGTATAATTCTTTAAAAGAAAAAATCAAAAATAATATTTAATATAAAATATATAAAGTTACATTATGCAATAAACTAAATGTAATAAGGAGGTTTTGTTACGTATGGATGAAAAAAGAACAGTATTTAGAATGAGGAGTATAAATGATAATACATTGAAAGCATTTTTTAATGATGAAGTGTATGCTAGTTCTCCACTGTATTTTAATGATCCATATGATGTTTTAGCGTGTTATGACAACGAAAAACTATATGAATTATTTTATACAGATGCTGAAGGCAGAAATTTTTTGATTAACAAAACAAATGAATTTGTTAATGCAAGTGGTTATGGATATTTTGATGATGAAACTGTAGAGAAATGGTGTAAAGATAAAGAAAAACTATATCCATTTATTAATCCAGTTATTAATGATATTTCATTAGCCACGATGCAACAATTAAGAGAGCAATTGACTGTAGCTTGTTTTTGTAATGATGTAAAGAAAGGAACAATGTGGGCTCATTATGCTGGAAATGGTACTGGTTTTGCATTAGAATATGATTTTGATGAAGTAAATGCCGCAATTCAATCATATGTTAGGGAAAATTTTGAATCATATAAGGGAAACTCTATTTTTAAAAATTGTAGTTTTAAACTTGAAGATGTTAAATACACAAATAAAAAAGCAAATATAACAAAGATTATTTTTAAAATAAATAAAACCTGTTTTTCAAAAGGATATAAACATTTTTTTAACTCAACAAAAATTTGAACAAATAGTGTTTACAAAAAGAAAAGAATGGCAATATGAATCTGAAGTTCGTTTGGCTTTACCTACTAAAAAAACTCCATTTGAGAAGTTAGAAAGAATCAAACCAAAAGCTATTTATTTAGGGGAGTTTATTTCTAAAGAGTATCAATATATATTATGTAATGCAGCTAAAGAAAAGAAAATAATGGTCTATCAAATGTATTCAAAACTAGAAGATGGAGACTATGGCTTACATTGTAAAGTCATTTCTGCCAATGAGATAGATGATTTAATAAAAAAATATAAAGATATTGAACGTTACTCAGAATTATAGTTTTAAAAAATGTATATCTAGTTTTTTAATTTTAAGTGAGTGCTGAATGTAATGTTTCTTTTTTATTATATTAAAATAATAAAATGATATTTTAATTAAATCTAAAGTAACATGCCACAATGTTGACAAAATATCTCTAATAGCGTACAATACTTTCATACAAATTAATATTAATTTTTACATATGTGGGAACAATATTAATAATTAAATTATTATAAGTAGGAGTATATATGAGTAAAAGTAAATCTGTAAAAGAAGCATTATCACTTGAGTATAATGTTAATATGTATAAAAGAAAGCCATTGTTTGCTTTTATAAAGAGATTATTTGATATCTTATCAAGCTTAATAGCATTAATTATTCTTTCGCCTTTGTTTTTAATTTTAATTATTTTAGTTAAAATTGATTCAAAAGGACCTGCCTTTTATGGCCATAAAAGAATTGGTAAAAATGGTAAAGAATTTAAGGTTTGGAAGTTTAGATCAATGCGTCAGGATTCAAGACCAATTGAAGAAATTTTAACTCAAGACCAATTAGAAGAATGGAAACGTGACTTTAAGGTTACAAATGATCCTAGAGTTACAAGAATAGGAAGAATTCTTAGAAAAACGTCATTAGATGAACTTCCACAGCTTTGGAATATTTTTGTTGGTCAAATGAGTGTTATTGGTTGGAGACCAATATTACAAGAAGAATTAGATCGTTATTCAAAAGAAGAACAAGCCCTTTTATTAAAAATTAGACCAGGTCTTACAGGATACTGGGCTAGTCATGGTAGAAGTGATACCTCATATGAGGATAGAATAAAAATGGAGCTTTATTATTCTTATAAAAGAAGTTTATGGCTTGATATTAGAATATTATGGCATACAGTTATAGGTGTATTTAAGCATGAAGGTGCTAAATAAAATTTAATATAATAGACATCAGTTCGATTACAAGAATTGATGTTTTTTATATAGTAATCTTTAATTCATTTGGCTAAATTGTTATATATATTTAAAATTACTTTTTTTGTAATTTTAAATATTGTTATATTGATTTCAAATTACAATTGTGGTAAAATGAAAATACAAGGAGGCTTTATATGAAATATGAATATAGTCCACCAAAATTAAAAGAAGATTATGAAGATGAAAGACATATGAAGAAAAAATATGGAAAAGTAATATATGATGGAATGTTAATGCTTTTAGGTGCTTTAGATGCTGCTGAAAATGCATATGATCTAAAATGTAATTTATTCTTTTATATGGAACATAAAAAAGGAAATTTAAAGGATTATTATTCACTTTCTTTGGATAAGAAAAAAAGTAAGTGGAGAGTATTAATTCAAATGATTGATGAAGATGGGAATATTTTACAGCCAACTGATAATGAAAAAGAATTTTTGAAAAGTGTAAAAAAAATAAGAATAAAGGAGCTTAGTGAACATTATGGCGAATATTAAAAGATTTCATCCTGGAGTGTATATTAAAGAAACATTAGAAGCTATGGAAATGACTGCTAGGGAATTTTCGGCTAGAACAGGAATTTCTGAAAGAACACTATCTGCAATTATAAATGGAAATGGAGATATTACATTCAATATTGCGTATAAATTGTCTTTATATTTTGATAATTCAGCTAATTACTGGACAAATTTGCAAAATCAATACAATCTTTATACTTATGAAATTGAAAAAGAAAAAGAGCTTGAAGAGGAATGGAATTTAATTAAAGGCGTAAAAAAGTATCTTCTTGAGGGTAATTATATTTCTGCTGAAGATGGTAAGACTGAAATAATTTGTAAGTGTAGACAAGTGGTTGGTGTTAATAGTTTATTACTATTAAAAAAAGAAGACTCTTTTGTATGTTTAAAGGAACAACATACGAAAAATGAGGCTGATTGTTTTTTCCAAAATTTTTGGATTGCTTTAGCATTAAATGAGGCAAGAAAAAAGGATGTAAATCCTTTTAGCAAATCTTTATTAATTTCATCACTTACAGAAATTAGAAACATGACGATTCAAAATCCAACTGTTTTTTATCCAAAGCTTCAAAAAATATTTGATAATTGTGGTATATCATTTGTTTTGTTGCCATATTTATCAAAATCTAATATATATGGAGCAACAAAATGGTTTAGTAAAGATAATGTAATGCTTGCAATTTCTAACAGAGGTGAAAAAGCCGATTTGTTCTGGTTTACATTATTTCATGAGATTTCACATGTTTTAATGGAGCATAGAAGAGAAACATTGATTAATATGAAGGGTAGTGAAGATGAAGAAGCAGATAGAATGGCTTCAGAAATGCTTATACCTCAAAAGGAGTGGGATAAATTTACTTCTTGTAAAATATACACAAAAGAAAGCATAAATGAATTTGCAAAAGAAATTGGAATTCACCCTTGTATTGTTCTTGGAAGGCTTCATAAGGAAAAGAAAGTACCATATGATAGATTTAATAAAATATTTAATTTGCAATATCAAATAACAAATAACAAAAAATAATTATTGTAATGATGTTAGTTAGTTTTTTTATGAAAAAATAAAAAATGTATAATTATTTTTAGATAGAAAAAAGAAAGGTAGGTGATTTTAAAAATGGGAAATGAAAAAATAACAAAATTGTATATTATCGGTAATGGCTTTGATATAGCTCACAATTTACAAACAAGATATTCGGATTTTAAAAATTATACAAAAAAAAATAATCCAGATTTGTATGATAAATTAAATTCTATTTATAACGAATATGAGTTGTGGACTGATTTTGAACAAGCTCTTGGTAATCCAAACATGGAAGTACTTAGTCAAATTGACAAATTATTTGGGATAGAAAATGTGATTGGGGAAACATTTGCAAGAAGTATAAAAGAAGAATTAAATTCTTGGATTCGTTCTATTGATTATACAAATACAGAAAGAAAATTTAAACTTCAAGACAATTCCTTATTTTTATCTTTTAATTATACTGATACATTGGGCTATGTTTATAAAATAGATATAAATAGAATCAAATATATTCATAGCTTTGTCGCTGATACTTTCTATGGAAATGAGCTTGTAATTGGACATCATAACTCAGAATTTAATAATAATGAACTTGTTGAAAGCACTTATAAAGATTCTAAAGAGATAATTAAAGAAAATAAAAATTGGTTTGATAAAATTAAATCATCTTTAATAGATGAAATTGAGGTGATTGGTCATTCTTATAATGATATTGATATAGATTATTTTAAGGAAATAAAAGCTATTAAGCCAAATGCAAAATGGATTTTAAATACATATAGTGATAAAGATGTACAACATGCAAGAGATTACATAGAAAAGTTAAATATCAAAAAATATTTAATTAAGAGTTACAGTATTCAATTACATAATAGTAATTAAAAATTATATAAATGTTTTAAAAGATAAGGAAGTGTTGTATAAATGTTTTTCTTTTTTTTCTTTGATGACAAAGAAGATGATAAAGATTTTAGAGAATCTTTTAGTAAGTTATTACATAATTATGAGAAGCTACCTATTAGGTGGGATGGTAAAGATTTTTATAAGGACTTGGAAAAAAGATTGCAAAAATATAAAGAAAGCTTAGAAATAATTTCAAATATAAATTTAGAAAAAATAGATGAAATTAATCAATTAATTTTAAGTGCAGTTGAATATTATTTAAACGGAATGCCATCAAATGCATATAACCAAATATCTGAACTGATTACAAATTACTATAATAACTTATCAGTTGAAGATAAAGATATAACTGGATATAGAATAGTATCAATAGATGATAATAAGCTTTATGATCGAAAAAGAGTTTTTCATGTTCCTTTTTCATTAAGAGAAAAGATTAAAACAGATAGATATAGTATTCCAGGCTATCCTTGCCTATATTTGGCTGATTGTTTTGACGGATGTTTGAATGAAGTAGGCTATAATCCAGCAAATAATTATATTATTTCAAAGTTTAAAAGTGATAAAAAGTTAAAAATTTTAGATTTAAGTGTAAGTCCTAATGAAATCAACTTATCTTTAACTAGCAACTCGCCAGGAGAACAACTTGAGTATAGTTGTCTTAACTACATGTATTCATTTCCACTGATGATAGCTTGTTCCTATATTAGAAATAAACCTGATTTACCTTTTGCTCCGGAATATATCATCCCACAATTATTATTGCAATGCTTTCATGAAGGAAAATTAAAAACAGATGGTATTAGATATCTTTCATGTAAAACAAATATAAATAAAAAATTTAGAAATTATGTTTTTTTGACGGAATATAATAGTGAAATACAATCAGATTATTGTAAAAAATTAAGCAATGTATTCTCTTTAACATCACCATACTATATAAAAGATTGTCCTGATTTATCAAAATTAAAAGTTGATATTGATTCGGATTCTGATTATTTGCATATAGAGATATGATTTTTAAAATAGTGATTATTCCGATTTTTTTGAGCCAGTATTTTGATTAAAGTGAGCAATCAATATTTCTTATCTAAGCCAGTGCTAATTATGCACTGGCCATTTTATTATGCGAAGCTAAATATTATATACAACTAAGATTTATATTCATTAGAATCAATGATTTCTCTCATATTTGTTTACCTAATCTAGTAAAACCTTAAATAATAATAGTTATCTTTTATAGTTTCATTTGTAATTGTAAGTAAAATTGATTTATAATACTTTTAAATACTCCTGTTTTTTTAATGTTTTCATAATCAACATCATTATAGAACAAGAGGTATTTTTTATATTATTGTCTACCTAAGATTTGAAAGTTCTGAAAAAACATTATCTACCTTAGAATTGAAAAAGCTATCTACCTACCTTATATTTTGTAAAATAAATTTTTTTATTAGATTAAATGAATATTAGCAATTAAAAATACTAACTATATGCAAAATGGTCCACTAGCTGTAAATGTCATATTAACATTAAATTAGTTTCCAAATTTAAAGCGAAATATTTTTATCTTTAAATTATTATAAGCTTTTAAATATGTTAAAAATATTGTATAATTTTTGTATAATTTATTAGGTATATAGTATGCAAATTGCTATATTTAGAGGTGTAGTATGTTTTTTTTGAGGAAATTATTTAAAAGGAAGAAAAAAGAAGATCAAATATTAAGTGAAAATAAAAAAATAAATCAAAGTGTTCAATTAAATGAAGACAATATGGCTATAAGTAGCTTATTAGAAAAATATAATAAATTCGAAACTTTTATTAAAAATGATAAATATATTTCAAGGAAGGAGTTTAATAAATTTTTACTTACGCTTGATTTAGATATTAATTTTTATAACAATTTAGAGAAAAATAACGTTTTATCAGCCATTTGTAATAAAGAAAAGTACAGTTTTGCGATAGCAATTATCGAAAAATTAAATAATTCACTTGAATTAGTTGAAAATCATAACACTGATTTTATAAAAAATAAGATAGTAATGGAAAAGGACTATTTTGATAATATTTTAAAAGAATGTGATCCTAATATTATACTTGATGATGATCAAAGAACATGTGTTTTAGTTGATGAGGATTATTGTTTGGTAATCGCAGGGGCTGGAGCTGGTAAAACTACCACAGTAGCTGCGAAGGTTAAATATCTTGTAGAAAAACAAAATATAAAACCAGAGGATATATTGGTTATATCTTTTACAAATAAAGCTGTTGATGAATTAAAAGAAAGAATAAATAAGCAATTAGGTATTGAATGCTTAGTAACTACATTTCATTCAACGGGCGTTGATATTATAAAAAAAGATTCTCCTGATAAAAAATTAAACCCAACATCAAATGGCTTTATGTATAACGCTGTAAGGGATTTTTTACGATGTGATATAATTAAAGATAAAGTTTTGTTGGATAAATTAATGTTATTTTTTGGAGAATATTTTGAATCGCCATTTACTGAAGGTGACTTGAAGAATTATTTTACATATTTAATGACTTCCGATTTTTCAACACTAAAAAGTAATTTGGGTGAATATAATAAAATATTAATAGATAAGAATACTAATAAATGTGTTACTATTCAAAGTGAAATAGTTAAGTCCCATCAAGAAGTTCAAATTGCTAACTTTTTATATACAAATAATCTTTATTATGAATATGAGCCAGTATATCCTGTGTATATGCCAGGAAGTAGTAAGTATTATACTCCTGATTTTTTGATAATACAAAATAATAAAATGGTTTATTTGGAGCATTTTGCTTTAAGCGAGGATTATAAAAATTCCCGTTTCAATGACTCTGAAATTATAAAATATAAAAAAGCAATTAGTGATAAGATTGCATTACATCAGAAGTATGGAACTAAATTAATTGTTACCTGGTCAAAGTATAACGATGGTTTATCACTTTTAGAGCATTTGAAAGCTGAATTAATTAAAGCAGGTTTTGAGCTTAAGCCTAGATCATCTCAAGAGATATTTGCTAAGCTTAATAAAACGGAAAATGAAAATAAATATTATACAAAGTTGACAAAGTTATTATGTTCTTTTATAGAAAAGTATAAGATTAATGGTTATAATGAATCTACGTTTGCAGTACTTAGAGAAAAAATTAAAAATGTAAGAACTAAACTATTTTTAGATATTGCTGAAGGAGCTTATTTGTATTATGAAAATAAACTTCATTTAGCTAATTTGGTTGATTTTTCGGATATGATTAATGAATCAGCACGTCTTTTAAATGAAAAAGCTGAATTACATCAAAAATTATCATATAAATATGTTATCGTTGATGAATATCAAGATATTTCTCGTCAACGTTTTGACTTGATAAAGGCATTATCAAATGTATGTGATGCTAAAATAATCGCTGTTGGTGATGACTGGCAATCAATTTACGCATTTAGTGGTTCAGATTTATCGCTTTTTACTCATTTTAAAGAGAAAATGGGATATGCTAAAGAGCTTAAAATAACAAGAACTTATCGAAATGCCCAGGAGGTCATTGATATTGCGGGTGGATTTATTCAAGAGAATAATGCTCAAATAAAAAAACGGTTAGTATCTTTAAAGCATATAAATAAGCCGGTAATTATTTTGTCTTATAGAGATGATATTGAGTATATAAAACAAAATAATATGAGAAACGAGACGGAAGCAAGAGCTTCTATGATCGAAGATGCAATTGCTAGGGTTATAGAATATAATGAGAAAGAAGGCAAATCGGATAAATCTTCGATTTTGTTAATTGGAAGATATAATTTTGAGGTGGACAAGCTTGGAAAAACAAGATTTTTTACATATGATGAGCAATCTAAAATAATTAAATCAAACAAATATCCTAATATAAATTTATCATTTTTAACTGCTCATAGTTCTAAGGGCTTAGGCTATGATAATGTAATAATTATTAATGCTATTGATGCTACTTATGGATTCCCTTCACAAATTGAAGATGATCCGGTTATTAGTATTGTTCAACATAACGATAGAACAATTGATTACGCAGAAGAAAGACGTTTATTTTATGTTGCATTAACAAGAACTAAAAATAGAGTCTTTATTGTCGCTCCTGAGACTCAACCATCTAAATTTATTTTAGAATTAAAGGAAAACTATAAGGATGTTGTCTTAGAAGGAAAATTGAAACCGAAAATACATTTAAATGATAAAAAATTATGTCCAATTTGTGGATATCCATTACAATTAAGATTTAATGATAAATATGGATTAAGATTATACATGTGTACAAATGATCAAGAATTATGTGGCTTTATGACTAACAATATTCATGGTGGAAAGATGTCTATATGTAAGTGTGATAAGTGTAAAGATGGCTTTTTAATAGTTAGACATAGCCATAAAACTGGAGAATATTTCTTGGGTTGTACTAATTATTACACTAGTGTTCATTGTGAACGTCAAATGTCAAAGCAGGAATTTTACTTAAAAAATGGTATAGATAATTCATCATTTGATGTAGAGGAGCTTTTAAATAAAAAGGTTGTAAATGATTTTATGGATGAAGTTCAAACTGGTGAGGTAAAATTGGATGATCTTAATTTTGAAACATCTGATGTGAAAATTCAAGAAGAACAATCAAATAGTATAAGTAATGATTCTAATTTCCAAAATAGTGAAGATGATTTTAAACATAATACAGTAAACAATGATATAGAAGTATTAAAAAGGAAATTTCAAAATTTTTATGATGATCTTTATGACTTAAGAAATAAGCATAATACAATTTATAAGGAGTTGTTTTATGTTTTACCAGAGGCTGTAATATATGATATATATTTGCAGCAACCATTAGACGAAGATGATTTAATTAATATTCATGGAATTGGTGAGACTAGATTTGAAAATATGGGTGATGACATTCTTTATATTTGTAATAAATATATAGAATTAAAGAATTTAGTTAGACCACCTGTAGTAAGAAAAGAAGATAAGTATCAACAAATTGGGACAAAATGGACAGATGAAGAAGATAATAAATTAATAGAAGAATTTAAAAGTGGTAAAACGTTAACTGAACTTGCTAGTATTCATGGAAGAACTAAAGGTGCTATTCGTTCTAGATTAAGAAAATTAGGGGTTGTAGATTAAATAAGTAAAATATGAATGGTGAAGGAGTGGTTTGATAAAATGACAAGAAAAGAATTAATTGAACAACATATAAAAACTCATACAGTGACCGAAGAAATGGATAAACAAGCTGTATCATTTTTAGAGTATAATTTGAATAAAAATGGTAAAATAAGAACAGATTTTTCTGATAATGATAAATGGCCAAATCATGATGGGACTTTTGAGTATATTGAAGATCCCAATGTATCAAGAATTCCACACCAAAATTTCTTTGTTCAAATTAAGGGGACTGATAATTATAAAGAAAATGGTGATGTTATTTCATATCAATTAAAAAGTTTAGGTTTTCCAGCATATATAGCAAATGATGTGACATTAGATCCGGGAATTTTATTTATTGTTCTTAACCCAAAAGAAACAGAAAGACAGCGAATATTTTGGAAATACATGTCTCCTGATTTTATATCTAAAATTGATTTTTCAAAAGCAAGTATAACTATTAAATTTAATAAAGAAGATGAATTATTATTAACAGATGATGGCTATAATAAATTTTATAAAAAACTCGGTGAAATTGCGGATAATAATCTATTTATAAAAAAACTAGATTCAAATGAAATATCTTGCGAAAATGCTTTAAAAATAATAAAAAGTCATTCAGAAGACATATCTAGTTATATTGATAATTATAAAGTGACAGGTGAATTAAAAAGTAGTATATCGAGAAAAATATATTCACATTTAATGGATATATGTTATTCAGCATTAATTCTTAATGCATATTCAAAAGGATATTCAAATGTATCTAAAGCACTTGCATGGGATTTAGCACAGCTAAATCCAGAAGTAAAGTATTTAGCCAATTTTTGTAAAGGAATAATATGTTTTAGAAATTTCGTGATAAATGGTGAGCAATATGATAGAGTGATGTTTAAATATTATGATTATTTATGGGAGATAAAGAAGTTTGTTTCTGAAAAATTTTCCACGAATATCTTGTTAAATCTTAATGATTATCCGAAGGACATTGATTCAATTGATCAAGAATATTATAATCAAATAGCACAAAAGATTGAAGAAAACAATATGCAAAGTGCGTGGTATAGTAATATATACTACATTGAAAAGAAAAATATTTTTTATATTAATAACAAGAAATATTATGAAATCACATTGCAACTTGCAGGAATTAATGGAAATAAATTTAATCGTATTACTGTATATTCAACAATGGATATTTATACAAATTATTCAGTGCAAATTGGTTATAATGAAGTACCGATTAATTTGTTTGGTAGTATTTGTAATGTAAAGATTCTTACTAAATGGCGTGTTTCAATAGAATCATATTGTATAAACACTGTAATAAATGCTTTATGTTATCCCATTGTTAGGAAAAATATTAGCAGAAATTATAATGAATATAACGCATTAATGGATTATTTGACAAAAACAGGAATATCATTATTAGATTTATTAAAATTGGATGATAAAATTTTTTTGCCAGAAATGGAAAAAATTTATTCAACTAGTAAAACAGAGATATTAAAAGAATCATTATTTATGATTAGAAAAAAATATATAAAAGAATCTAAAGGAACATATAAATATACTGCAAGATATTTATTGTTAACTATGCGTCGTGAGATAATTGACAAAACTATTCATTATTGGCATGGACGGAAACGAATTTCTAGTCGTTGCTATACATTTGAAAAAAATCCATATATATCTAATTTGCCTGGTGCAATGGTTACAAATAATATAAAAAACATCTTAGACGTTACAGGAGAATACGAAAAATATAAATTATGTATACCATATTTAAAAATAAAAAATGAAATGGAAAAAAACAAAGAGTTATATATTCCAAAAGAACGTATTGGGTCGTCTGAATGTATTAAAAAATATAATGAATCTTTAGACTCATGGGAACGTAATAATGGCTATATGATAAAAGAAAAAGATAGTTTTTACTGTATCGACGGATATGAAAAAAATGCATTAGGCATAATTCATAGACTTATTGATATGAAGCATGTTAAGGATAATGCTATACAAAAATCAAATAAAGATTATGTGAAGCAAAATATAACTGATGACATCGATGAAGTTAAAAAAGACGCCTTAATTAATGCCTTTGTTTATTCTAATGTTATGTTGATTTATGGTGCGGCTGGTACGGGTAAGACCACCTTGATTAGCTATTTATCTAATATGCTTTCTACTAAGCGTAAATTATTTGTTGCTAAAACACATACAGCACTGCAAAATGTTAAACGTAGAATAAAGCCGAAGCCTGATGATAAGTTTTTAACATTAGATAAAATTACTAGAGGGGAAACAAATTATCACGAATTTGACCTTGTTATTTTAGATGAATGCAGTGTAATTGATGATAGGAAAATGGTAGATTTATTAGATAAAATTAATTCCAATGCATTATTAGTTTTATCTGGTGATATTGAGCAACTTGAGCCAATTGAATTTGGTGTCTGGTTTTATGAGATAAAAAATTTAATAAAACAAGATAATGTAGTTGTCGAATTAAATAATACATGGAGAACAACTGATAGTGAATTAAAAAAAATATGGAATGATGTAAGAAATGATAGTATTTTTTTAGAAGAGTTAATACCATTTTCTTCTGAAATTGATAGTGATTTATTTAATGTTTCAAATGATGAGATTATATTATGTCAAAAATATGATGGAAAATTTGGAATAAATAATATTAATTTATATTGTCAAAATATTAATCCTAATCCTTCTTTTTATTGGAATACATGGTGGTTTAAAGTTGGTGACCCTATAATTTTTCTTGAAAATTCAAGGTCAAATTTATTATATAATAATTTGAAAGGTAGGATTTGTGATATCAAAGTAAATAATAATTCGATTATTTTTGAACTTGATATTGAATTAAAATTAACTCAAGAAGAATGTAAAGATGAAGCTTTTGATTATTTAGGTGTAACTGAAAATGGATCAAAGATTAGAATTGAAGTTTCAGCTACTAAAGATGATGAAGAAGATATAAATGATGTAAAGACAATACTACCATTTCAAGTTGCTTATGCAATCTCTATACATAAAGCTCAAGGATTAGAATATAGTTCTGTAAAGCTTTTAATTCCATCAAATAATGTTGAAATTACAAAGTCAATATTTTATACTGCGATTACAAGAGCAAAGGATAAACTAAAAATATATTGGAGCTCTGAAACAATGAAGAAAACATTGGAGTCTTTTGCAAATGGTGTTAATAATAATGATGAATCATTACGAATTATTAAAAAGGAATTAGGAATGTAGAATTTAATAGTAGTAAAATCCATATTAAATTATGCGAAATTGACTAAAATTACTAATTAATTGTGTAAAAAAATTGTAAATCTTTTTAAGAAAGCGAAGGGTGAAAGAATGTTTATTTTAGATAAGAAATTTATTGAAAAAACAGATTATTCGTGGTTTGCTAATAAGCTTGATGATAATTTTAAGATTGAATTAAATAATGAATCAATGGTTATATTTGGATATAATGGTATAGGAAAAAGTACTATTTTTAACTGTATCAAATCTGCCAATAATGAATACATTGATTATTTGGATTATGATTCTCGTGATGATAAAATATTTGGCAACACTAAGCTTGAGATTAGTGTAAATATTAATCAAATACAAAGTAATAAAAATAAAATAAATGAAATTAATAAAATTTATGATGTAAGTGGTATATTAAAAAAGAATTATAATATTACAACTGCAAACACATGCAAAACTATATCAAAGCAGTTAAACGAAATTAGGAAAAATAAAATAATTTCAATTAATAAAACATCCGATGATATAAATAGTTTTATAAAAAAGCATAAGTATTTGATTCCTAAAGTGTTAATAGATGTATGGCCAAATCTTAAAAATGTTGATAATGTTCAACAAGAGATTGATAATTCAATGAAAAATCAAAAATATATTTTACTTAAAATGGCTTCTAAACTTTTAACTGGCAATATCTGCCCAGTTTGTGATTCTACTAGAGAAGATATGAAACAGCATTTAGAACAAAAAATGCAGTTATTTAAAGATTTACATTCGGAATTGGTAGATTCACTAGAAAAAAATAATTTGGTTGTTTCTAGCGATAGGATTGAAGATTATTTAGCTGCTTATCGTGAATTAATATCAGATGAAAATTTGTTAACTGATTATATATTGTGTAATGGTAATATAGATAATTTTAATCAAATCAAATTAGATTTAGATAGAAAAAAAGAAATTGAATATCAAAATAATTTGCTGATTAGTCAAGCTAAAACTATCTATGATGGTGTTTATAAAGAACGAGAACATATTGAAAAAGATTTTAAACGCTATTTTGATGTTGAAAATGTAGATTTTGATTCAGAAAATTATAAAATTATCATTTCTTTTCCAAGAAGCATGAATGAATATAGTACTGGTGAAATTAATTTAATGAGTTTTTTGTTTAATTTGTATTCGTTTATTGGAAGTGATAAAAAATTTTTGATATTAGATGATCCGGCGTCTTCACTGGACTTGATGAATTATTATAAAATTGCATTTGAAATTGTAAGAAATTCAAGAGTAAAGCATATGGTTGTTTTGACACATTCAGTTGATTTTGTTAATATTATTAATTCACAACATCGGAATCATTTTAAATTTTATTATTTGGAGGAATGCAATTCGTTAATATCTATTAAAGCGATTAAAAATAATGAAGCAAACAATAATCCTAATGTAATAACATTATCACAAATAAACGGCAAGGATGATTTTGTAAAAATTCTTCTTGAAAGAGAAGATGCCTTGGATGATGATGAAGATAGTAATGTTAGTTTCTTTCATTATACACAACAAGAAAAGTTTATTGACGATGATCATGATAAGTTATCAAATTATAAGTTGGCCGATTTTATTGAAAATTTTGGTAGCTTTTCATCTGAAGATTTTTATACGGATTCTTTAAAAAAAATAAAATATATATGTGCACTGAGAATTTGGGTTGAGCAGCAAATATATTTAATAATTTCAAAAGAAGAGTCTAAGATTAAATCTTTTTTCAACGAGGAAAATTATGAGTTAAGTAAAAAAATCGAATTTATTTTCCCAAAAGATGGCTCAAATCCTTATAATTTGTCATTTAGAAGAGAAGATATTATGTCAAAAAAGGTTATGCTAAATCAGGGAATTCATTATCATAGTAGAGTAATGCCTATGGCATATGCGATTAATTTATCATTTGATCAACTAAGTCGAGAAATAAATGAAATTAAAAATTTTTTTAGTACTAAATAATATACATTTATAAATTGTATTTATTATGTATATAAATTATTGGTATTTATAAACATCTCATTTTGACAAATTTTTCAATTAATTGTCAAAATGTAAAACATTAATTACATACTTAAATTAAAACTTGGAAATGATACTAAAATTTTCAAGTTTTTTTCTAAATTAAGTCTAAAATATCCTTACTTTAATTGACAAAATAACATCATAAGTATAAAATACTAACATAAGCTTTAGGCTTATATTACGAGTATTTTATATACTCTTTAGCAGTTAAGATAGTATAAAATAAGGATTGGAGAAACAATTTTATTAATGAACGAAGAGCATGAACGTTCAATCACATTAGGTGATTTATTAACTGCAGTAAAGAAAAATATATTAATGGTAGCTATTATCACTGTAGTAATTGCTACTATAGGGTTTATTTATACTTTCTTTATTGTTAAAGAAAATTATAAATCCTCAACAACAGTTGTTGTTACAGTATCAGAAAGTGGCGATTCTACTAAGGCTGATGATATTAATAATTCTTTTAAATTGATTCAAACCGTTGTAGAACTAACCTCTCAAGATAGTGTTATTCTTCCTGTTGCGAAAAAATATGCAGTATCAGGAAAAGAGACTGAATTTGCATTAGCTTTAAAAAAGAACTTAAATGTATCTTATCAGTCAAGCTCATTTTTAGTAACCATTAGTGTTAATGGTACTGATCCATTAAAAACTCAGGTTTATGCTAATGAGATTACTACAAGCTTAATAAATGTATGTAATACTGATAAAAGCTTACAAAAGCTTTTATTTGACTCAGTTTCGGTTATGACAGAAGCGAGTCTTGGTATTTACGATTCTCCGAATAAGCTTCTTTATTTATCAGCTTTCATAGCTTTAGGAATAGCTTTAGGAATTGGATGTGCATTTATTAAAGAGTTTATGTCTAATCGTTTTAAAACTAAAGATGAAGTTAAGATATCACTTTCTTGTGATATCATTGGTACACTTTATGACTTAAATAGATTAAGTGATACCAAATCACTTGTAAATTTAAGTGAAAGAACTTCAAGGATAATGGCATACAATCGATTATTTTCTAATCTAAAGTATCTAAGCTTTAGTTCTTATGCTAAAACGATTATGGTTACATCAACAGGAGAAGATGAGCTCAAAACAACTACCGTTGCCAATTTAGGTTGTGTCATGGCAATGAATAAAAAGAAAGTCTTAATCATAGACATGGACTTTAGAAGACCTGAGGTATATAAGTTATTTGGACTTAGTATCAAGGGTGGAATTACTGATTACCTTGATGGTAATAATTCCTACAAAGAAATTATTAAACATACTAAAATGAATGTTGATGTAATGACTGTAGGACAATCATTATTAAATCCAGGGGTTGTAATTGAATCTGAAGGTATGAAGGATTTACTTCAAGAAGCTAAATTAAACTATGATTATATTTTAATTGACACACCACCTCTTCTAGCAGCATCTGATGCGCAAGCTATTGCTAAAATGACTGATGGAGTCATTTATAATGTAAGAATTAATAAATATAAAAGAAATATGGTTTATGATTCTTATTCATTACTTAAAAAAGCAGGAGCTAATATTTTAGGTGTAAATGTTACATTTATTCCTCTTAGTAAGAATAGTTATAATTATTATTATAGTGATAATAATGACAATGTGTGATATTCATACCCATATAATTCCTTTAGTTGATGATGGATCATCTTCAATTGAAGAATCAATTGAATTAATTAAAATGGAAATTAAAAATGGGGTTACTAAGATTGTATGTACGCCGCATCAGCGTTATGATTTTTTTAACAAAGAAGAGATAATTAATATATTTTTTAAGTTAAAAGAGAAAGTATCAAGCTTACAAGTTGATTTATATCTTGGAGCTGAAGTGTTATATTATGATAACATAATTAATGATTTAAAAGATAATAAAATTCTTACAATGAATAATTCAAATTATTTCTTGTTGGAATTTCCAACAACCTTAGAATTTGATATTCCAAGCATTGTATATGAAATTATTACATCAGGTTATATACCTATAATTGCTCATATTGAAAGATATGACTATCTAAAAATTGAAGATTATGTTATAATAAGAGAGTATGGTGGATTAATTTCTATCAATTCATCAAGTATAAGAGGTCTTTTTACCTCGAAAAAGTGTAAGTATTTGTTAAAAAAGGGAATGTGTGATTTTGTCTGTTCTGACTGTCACGATTCGAAATGCCGTTTAGTAAGTTTTAAAGGGGCTAAACGGTTTATAAAATATCATTTAAAATGTAGAAAGTATTATGATAAATTATTTAATCATATACCTGTATTTTTAAATGATTAGGGATAAAAATTTTTGAGTTATGGTGATTTTGTATGGATAATAGTAGCTCTGTAAATGAAAATATTCAAATAAATAACAACTTTTTTTTATCTTTTTTTAAAACGTTTATTTGATATTTTATCTTCGGGAGGCTTTTAGCATATGGCAAATAATATTAATATCAATCAAGAACAATTTTATACTAATGAAATCCTGCAAGAATCTAATATAATAAATGAAGAATTTGTACATATTAAGGTTAGAGGCGGAAGATGTTACGCTTTCTTTAAAAGATTATTTGATATTGTGGTCTCGTTTGTTGCTACTATTATAATATCCCCATTATTAATCATTTTATGGCTTTTAGTGAAATTAACATCTAAAGGTCCAGGTATTTATACATCAATTAGAGTAGGTAAAAACGGGAAAAAATTCAAATTCTATAAATTTAGAAGTATGGTTGTTAATGCAGAAGAAATGAAAAAAGATTTAATGAATCAAAATGAAATGAAGGATGGCGTATACTTCAAAATGAAAGATGACCCAAGAATTACTAAAATTGGTAAATTCTTAAGAAAAACATCCCTTGATGAACTTCCTCAATTATTTAATATTCTTAAAGGAGATATTTCAATTGTAGGTTGTCGTCCATGTCTTGTCGAAGAATACGAAAAGATGAGTGAGTATCAGAAGCAAAGATTTTTAGTGCCAGCAGGTTTAACTGGAGAATGGCAAGTTAGAGCAAGATCAACATCATCAAGTTTTGAAGAAGTAGTTAAATATGATTTAGATTATATTCAAAATAAAAGAGGCTTTTGGTATGATATTAAATTAATCTTTTTAACTATTGGTGTTGTATTATCTGGGAAAGGGGCGGAATAAGATATGTTAGAAGTCGATTTATTTTGTCCTTTGTATAATTCTGCTAAGTATCTAGATGGAATAATTAATGGAATTAAACATCAAAAAAATATTATAGTTAAAAATATAGTTTTCAGCGTAACTGAATCATCCGATAATACTTTACAAATGGTAAAAAACTTGGCAACTTCATCTAATGATTTCAAAATAAAATATTTTGAAGTTTTAAAAAAAGATTTTTCACATTCCTTAACTAGAGAAAAAGGTATGTATGATTATTGTGAATCTAATAGGGTTATTTTTATTTCTGATGATGTAATAATGAATGATGAAAATTTGTTTTACAATTTAACTAGAAATTTAAACGAGAAAATAATTCATTGTTTTGCAAGACAAATTACTAAAAGTAAAGGTATTGAAAAATATACTAGAGAAAAAAATTATCCAAAAGATTCATATATTGTTTCAAAAGAAGATATTGATAGATTACAGATAAAAGCATTTTATTCATCTGATGCATGTTCGTCATATTATAGACCTAAGTTTATCGAAATTAACGGCTATGATCATAAAGATATGAAAGTTAGTGAAGATATGTATTATTGTAGAAATGCGTTATTACATGACTATAAAATAATGTATTGTGCTGATGCAATTGTTTTACATTCACATAATTTGAAAGTGAAGCAGGTCTATAAAAGATATTACGATATTGGGTTATTTTTTAAGCAAAATCCAGAATTTAAAGAATATAAGGCTACAGATTCGGGATTAAAACTTGCATTTTATATTTTAGGCCAAGCTTTAAAACATTTTGATATTCCAATATTAATTAAATGGTTACCTGATATGACTGCAAGATATTTAGGGAAGAAAAAGGGTGAGAAGTAATGCATTATATTATTGTAAATGACTATGACTATGTACAGGGTGGTGCTTCTAAAGTAGCTATTCAAACTGCAAATATTTTGTTCTCTAAGGGCTATAATGTAATATTTTTTTGTTCTGTATCAGATTCTAATAAATCTATATTAAATCCAAATATAAAAAAGGTGTCATGTAATCAAAATGATTCTTTAAGCAAAAAAAATATCTCAGGTTTGATACAAGGTTTAAATAATAAAAAGGCCCAAAAGGCATTCGATAGTTTGTTAAATGGTATCGAAGATGATATAGTGGTACATATCCATGGCTGGACAAAAGCATTATCTAGCTCGTTTATTAAAAGCGTAAGAAAGAGAAAAAACGTTCGAGTTATTCTTACTCTTCATGATTTTTTTACTGTTTGCCCTAATGGTGGTTTTTTTAACTATAAAAAAAATAAAATATGCAAGAAAAAACCTCTTTCACTACAATGTGTTTGTAGTAACTGTGATTCTAGAAATTATATATTAAAACTATATAGATTGGCACGTATTATTAAACAAAATCATTTCAATAAATTTTTAAAAAATATTGATGGTTATATATCTATATCTCAATTACAATATGATGTGTTATCTCCATATTTAAAAGATAAAAAAATATATTTTGCATATAATCCCACATCAATTATTAAAGTGAATGATGATAGAATTAAAGCAGAAGAATTTACGGACTATTTATACGTTGGTAGAGTCACAAAGGATAAAGGAATTGATTTATTATGCGAATATTTTTCAAAAATTAACAAGAAATTAAATGTTGTTGGAACAGGTGATTTAGAAGATGAGTTAATTGAAAAATATAAAGAAAATAAGAATATTGTTTTTCATGGATGGAAAAGTCAAATAGAAGTTTATAAATATATGTGTAATTCTAGAGCAATTTTTGTGCCTAGTGTATATTATGAAGGAGCTCCGTTAACTATATTCGAATCTTTGTCATTCGGATTACCGATTGCTGTTTCTAATTTATGTGCAGGAAGAAACTTTATTAATGAAAGAACAGGGATATTATTTGATCCATATGATTATAATCAATTCGAACAAGTAATTAATGATTTTTCAAGCGATACTAAAATAAAATTTTATAGTGAAAACTCATTTGCTGAGTATTGGAAGAATCCATTTGATGAAAATAGATATTATAATTCTTTGATGGATATATATAAAGATATATTTGAGGTAATAAAATAATATGAAAATCAACGTAATAACAAGACATTCAATAGTAAACTATGGATCATATTTTCAAACTATCGCAACTCAAAATTTTTTTGAAGAAAACGGGTATGAGTGTAACATCATTGACTATATATCTAAAGACGAGACTATTTTGGGTAATATTAAGGTTAATTCTCGTAAAAGAAAAGGAATAAAAAAAATATTATATCCTTTGTTGAAATTTCCCGATGAGTTTTTAAAAACAAAGAAATTTTATAAATTTACCAGAAAAAATATGAATTTGACTAAAAGATTTTCATCTCATAAAGATTTAAAAGGATATACATTCAGCGATCTATTATGTTCTGGTAGTGATCAACTTTGGGGATATATGCCTAATGGAAAGATTGATGATGCGTACCTATTAAATTTTAAAAAAGAACAAAATAAATGTATATCATTTGCATCATCTTTTGGGAGAGCTGATTTTAAAGAGGAAGAGTGGAATCATATTGGTAATGAATTAAAAAAATACTCTGTTATATCTTTGAGAGAAGCTGCCTTGGTTAATAAAATTAATCATGACTATTCACTAAAATCTTTTTCCATATTAGATCCTACATTGATGGTTAAACCTGAATTTTGGTTTGGTCAATGTTCTAAAGTAAAGAGAGTTATAAAAAATAAGTATATCTTGGTTTATCAGTTGAGAAGTAATTCAAATATGGATAACTATATTGAATTAGTATCCCACAAATTAAATCTTAAAGTTATTAGAATATCCACGCAAGTATATGATATTTTCAAAAAGAACACTTTAGTTTTGAAAAAACCTGAAATTGTTCTTTCTATTTTTAAAGATGCAGATTTAGTTATAACAGACTCTTTTCATGCGACGATTCTATCTATTATTTTTAACAAGCAATTTATTGATGTTTTACCACCTAATACTTCATTAAGAATTGTAGATTTATTAAATACGTTGAATTTAAATGGACAAATTATAAAATCTTACGATGATCTTGATATGTTAAATAATAAGATTGAATATGAATTAGTAAATGATAAGTTAGAGAAATTAAGAATAAAGTATAAAAATGAATATCTTAAGCAATTAGAGGATTTGCAATGAGTGTATGTGAATTAAATAATTGTGTTGGTTGCTATGCTTGTGCAAATGTTTGCCCAAAAAAATGTATTGATGTCAAAGATATGAGTATAGGTACTATAGCAAATATAGATGAATCAGCATGTATTAAGTGTAATATGTGTAAAAAAGTATGCCAAGCATATAATGATGTTGAATATAAACAAACTAAGTACGCATATGAAGGTTGGGTAAGTAATGATGATGTCAGAAAAAATGCAGCTTCAGGCGGAGTTGCGTCTCAATTAATTATTAATTTCATAAAAAAAGGTGGTTATGTTGCGTCTTGTATTTTTAAAGATGGTGAGTTTAAATTTAAACTAAGCAATAATATGGACGATGTTTCTTTATTTAGAGGGTCAAAATATGTAAAAAGTAAACCATATTATATATATAGTGAAGTAAAAAAATGCTTAGAAAATAATAAGGTTCTTTTTATTGGTTTGCCATGCCAAGTTGCTGGACTTTACTTATTTTTAAAAGAAAAAAATATAAATAACTTATATACCATTGATTTAATTTGTCATGGTAGTCCAACACAAAATATTTTTCAAAATTATTATTATGAAATGAATACAAGGAAACTTGAATCGTATCAAACTATAAATTTCAGGAAGAAACATAATTATCAAGTTTACTGTGATGATAAGGCTCTTGAATTCGAAGGAGTTCAAGATCCTTATATAATCGCTTTTTTAGAAGGTATAAATTATTCTGAAAATTGCTATTCTTGCAAATATGCAAGAATTGAGCGTATAAGTGATATAACATTGGGTGATTCATGGGCATATGATGCAAAAGATGCTTCAAAAGGAGTTTCGTTAATGTTAATTCAAACTGAAAAGGGTAATGAACTTATTGAAGATGAAAGCATTATAAAAAAGAAAACAAGTATTGATGTTGCAATTAAAACAAATCATCAACTAGAGCATCCGACATTTAAGCATCCCAAAAGAGATTATTTTTTTGAAAAATATGAGAGATTAGGCTTTAAAAAAACAATAAGAAAATCCTTGCCAAAAAAATATTATAAACAACAAATAAAAAAGATAATGATTAAATTTAAAATATACAAGTAAATGGAGGTTTTAGTTATGAAAGGTATAGTATTAGCAGGAGGAAGTGGCACTCGTTTATATCCTGTCACTCAAGTAGTAAGTAAGCAATTACTACCAATCTATGATAAGCCAATGATTTATTATCCATTAAGTATGCTAATGCTTGCTGGGATTAAAGATATATTAATTATCTCTACACCAGAAGATACTCCTAGATTTGAAAATCTTTTAGGAGACGGTTCGAAATATGGAATTAACTTATCATATAAGGTCCAACCATCACCAGATGGACTTGCTCAAGCATTTATTTTAGGTGAAGAGTTTATTGGTAATGATGCATGCTGTATGATTCTTGGGGATAATATCTTTTATGGTAATGGTATGAGAAAAAGACTTGAAACTGCTGTAAAAGCTGCAGAAAATGGTCACGCAACAGTATTTGGATATTATGTTAATGATCCAGAAAGATTTGGAGTTGTAGAATTTGGTGAAAACTTTAAAGCTTTATCAATCGAAGAAAAGCCAAAACAACCAAAATCAAATTATGCTGTAACTGGTCTTTACTTTTATCCTGCTGGTATATCTAAAATGGCTAAAAAAGTTACACCATCAGCTCGTGGTGAGCTTGAAATTACAACACTTAATCAAATGTATTTAAACCAAAATAATTTAGATGTTATCCTACTTGGTAGAGGATTTACATGGTTAGATACAGGAACTACAGATTCTCTTTTAGAAGCTGCTAGATTCGTTCAACTTATGCAAACTCATCAAGGCATTGTAATGTCATGTCTTGAAGAGATAGCTTATAAAAAGGGTTGGATGACAAAAGAACAAGTTTTAGTTCAAGCAGAATTTATGAAAAAGAATGCTTATGGACAACATTTATTTAATGTTATCAATAATAAGATTAAATATTAATCTTTTAGCTTATAAAATTATAATAATATGTCTTTTAAAAGATAATTTGAAAGTGAGGAATTAATTATAAATGAGAATTTTGGTCACAGGTGCTAATGGCTTTTTAGGATCATTCATTACCAAAAAATTGTGCGATGATGGATTTGAAGTGGTAGCTATGGATTTGAGCAATAATAATATAGATGATAGGGCAACCTATATTAAAGCAAGTTACTTAGACGAAAGAACAGATTGGTATGAAATTTTAAAGCGACCAGATGTCTGTTTGCATGCAGCTTGGCGAGATGGATTTAAACATAATTCACAATTGCATATTTTAGAATTATCTTCACATTATAATTTTTTATGTAAGTTAATTGATTCTGGTATAAAACAAATTTGTGTAATGGGATCGATGCATGAAATTGGTTATCATGAAGGTGTAGTGGATGAAAATACTCCGTGTAATCCGTTATCACTTTATGGTATTGCTAAAAATTCTTTAAGACAAGCTTTGGAAGTATATACAAAAGATAAAAAAGTTATATTTCAATGGATTAGAGGTTTTTATATTTATAGCAATTCAATGTTATCTCATTCAATTTTTAGTAAGATTTTAATTGCAGATAGTGAAGGAAAAGCATTTTTTCCGTTTACTAGTGGTAAAAATAAATTCGATTTTATTTCTATTGATGAGATAACAAAGCAAATTTGTGCTGTCATAACACAAAATGATGAAAATGGAATAATAAATTGTTGTTCCGGAGTGCCTGTAAGTTTAGCTGAAGAAATAGAAGACTTTATAAAAATCAATAGATTAAAAATAAAACTAGATTATGGAAAATTTCCTGATAGAGCATATGATTCTCCTTGTATTTATGGAGATAATACTAAAATTAATAAAATTTTAAGAAAGAAAGATAATTTATGACTATTTCAAGAAAGTCTCTTCTAGCATTAGTATCAGGAATAGCATTATTTTTTATGTTACTAAATAATTCTACAATATATTCAGCCTATTTTGATAAATTATCCAATATTTTTTTGATTATTGGTGGTGCATTCACTATTTTAGCAAGTTTTATTTCTAAAAAAATATTTTATTTTCAATCGGTTAAATATTTATTATTTCTTTTAATAATATTTTCTGTTCCAAGTCTAATAAATGGGGTAACAAGCAGTTTAGTATACTATTTTTTAAAGTTTACAGTTGTTTTGATATTATTAAGTGTCATGAAATTAAATGAAATAAATATCTTAAAAATTTTGTATAAAGTAATAAAAATATTTATTATTTGGAGTTTGTTGAACTACTGCCTATCTTATATAAACTTTAAATTACCCGTTACTAACTCATATCCTACTTGGTGGGGTGGATCTTATAATTTATATCTATTTGTTTTCTTTAAAAATACTCAAGTAAATTTTACTTTTTTTTCTTTACAAATAACACGACTTCATTCCCCTTTTTCAGAACCTGGTGTTGCACAATTATTTTTTAATTACTTTATTTTGTATAATTTATTTTTAAACGAAAAAAATGAAAGGATTTGGCTTTTAATAGCAGTTATGGTTATATTGCTATCAACATCTTTGATCGGATATTTAATTCTATTTATTATTTTTATGGCAAAATTATTTTCAAAAAGAAGATATTTGATTTCTTTTATTATTGCTATTCCGATTATTATTGTTAGTTTTATAATGATTTGTCAAAAATTAGATTCTATTTCTTTTACAGACCGTTATGCCGATTTGAAATTTATTTTTGAAAGTTGTTTTAATAATTTACCATTTGGTATTGGTATTGGAAATGGACAAAAAATTAATACAAAAATAGACGCGTCAGGTGGTGGTGCTGCAGGATTCTATAGTGGATTATTTACTCCGATTGTTTATCTTGGCATCTTCTCTTGTTTGTTTTATTATTACTTATACTTATCTATAAAATATTTTACAAATAATAAATATGCAAAGTTTGCATTTTGTTTTTTAATTTTATTAACGTTATTTTCTGAACCATTATCTCTAACGTTAATAATAGCTATATTCTTTATTAATGGTATTTTGAACAAAATAGTTTGTCATGAAAACAATTTGGAGGTTTATTAGCATGGAAATTTTGTTAATATGTCCTAAATTAAGTGAATATTATAAGGATTTTATTTCAATTATTGAAAAAAAAGGTGACCATGTTTTATGGTATAGAGACGGAATGGACTTCGCCCCATTTATGAAAAAAATATTTAAAAAATCTTGTTCTAAAAAAATTGATAAATACATTGATAATATAATAGAGAAAAATAATCAAATTAAGTTTGATGAAATTATTATAATTAATGGAACTAATTTAGCAATGAAACATGTGCAAAAACTTAAAAAAGAATTTAAATGTAAATTTATATTTTATGCATGGGATTCGATAATAAATTATCCAAATATAAAAACATTTTATAATTTATTTGATTGTTGCTATTCTTTTGATAAAATAGATTGTGAAAAATACGGATTTAAATTTCTTCCCTTATTTTACTCAAAAAATATGACTTTAGAAACTCCAAAATATGATTTATCATCGATAATGTCCTACAATGAAAAAAAATATAATAGTTACCTTAAGATAAAAAAATGTATTCCAGACAATATAAAAACTAACGAATATTTGTTTGTATCTTCTAAAATCAAATTCTATTTTAATAGATTTCTTATGAAAAAAGAATATACCATTTTAGATAAAAAATTTGTTAAATTTAAAAAAATCTCTAAAAATGAAGCTTATTTCTTTATGCTTGATTCTAAAGTCGTGTTAGATTGTCCTAGAGATGGACAAAATGGTTTAACAATTAGAACTTTTGAAACATTAAATTTCAATAGAAAACTAATAACCACTAATAAAAACATAAAGGACTATGATTTTTATAATGAAAAAAACATTTTTGTTATAGACGATACGGTTAAAAAGATTCCATTGAGTTTTTTCACAGATGAATTTGATAAAAATTATTGTTTGGGTAAAGAATACTCGATAGAAAATTTTGTTAATGTTCTTTTTTATTCTAAAGAAAAAGTTGAATAATAAAAAATGTTATTAGCTGAATAATTTGTTTCGATAGAATAGGTAATTCTAATTTAAAGTAAATGTAAATGATATGAAAATATATAATTAAGGGATTGATTTTGCTTCAAAATCAACTTGTGATAAAAAATATATGACAACAGTTTTATATTTTTGTTAATGTACAAAAAAATATGGAGGATTTATATGGAAAAGACAATTGGCAATTTTAAATTTATAGAAACATCTATTAAAGATGTAGTAATAATTGAACCTAGAAAATATGGAGATAATAGGGGTTATTTCATGGAAACATATAAAGAAGCTGATTTTAAAGAAGCGGGTTTAAATTATAATTTTGTTCAAGATAATCAATCTAAATCTAAAGTTGGAGTATTACGAGGCTTACATTTTCAAAAAAAATTCCCTCAAGCAAAATTAGTTAGATGTATTGAAGGCGAGGTGTTTGATGTATGCGTAGACTTAAGAGAAGGCTCACCTACTTATGGTAAATGGGAAGGTGTAGTGTTATCAGCAGAAAAATGTAATCAATTTATGATTCCAAGAGGATTTGCACATGGATTTGTAGTATTAAGTGAGACTGCTACATTCTGCTATAAATGCGATGAATTATATCATCCAGAAGATGAAGGTGGAATTATGTGGAATGATTCTGAGGTTGGTGTAGTTTGGCCATATAATGGTGAAGTGTTATTATCTGAAAAAGATAAAAAACAACCATCATTAAAAGAATCTAAAATTAAATTTTAATTGGAGATGTAATGATGGATAAAAATTTAAAATTCTTAGTTACTGGAGTTAAAGGGCAACTCGGGTATGATTGTGTAAAGGAACTTAAAAGAAGAGGCTATACAAACATCTTAGGTGTAGATATTCAAGAACTAGATATAACTGATGAAAAGGCAGTTAAAAATTTAATTAATGAATATAAACCAGATGTAGTTATGTCAAATGCTGCATGGACAGCAGTTGATAAAGCAGAGACTATGCCTGACATAGTTTATAAAGTAAATGCATTAGGATCTAAATATATAGCAGAAGCTTGTAAACAGGTTGATGCTAAAATGGTATACATTTCAACGGACTATGTATTTGATGGTAAAGGAACAATACCTTTTGAAACAACTGATCCTAAAAATGGATTATCCATTTATGGAAAAACAAAAGCTCAAGGTGAGGATTTTGTAACATCAATTTTAGATAAGTACTTTATTGTGAGAATTTCTTGGGCATTTGGAAAAAATGGTAATAATTTTGTTAAAACAATGCTAAAACTTGCTGATATGGGTAAGACTGAATTAAATGTTGTATGTGATCAAATTGGTTCAATTACGTATACATACGATTTATCTAAATTATTATGTGATATGATTGAAACAGAAAAGTACGGTATATATCATGCAACAAATGAGGGATATATTTCTTGGGCAGAGTTCGCTGAAGAAATCTTTAAGCTTTCTAATAGAAATGTAAAAATAAACTTTGTAACAACTGATGAATATAAAAAACTAATACCTGTTCAAGCAGATAGACCATTAAACTCAAGAATGAGCAAAATATCATTAGATAAAGCTGGGTTTAATAGGTTACCTGATTGGAAGGATGCAATAAGCAGGTATTTGAAGGAGATAGAATAATTATGTCTAAATTTTTAATTACTGGCGGTGCCGGATTTATAGGTGGTAATTTTTGCCACTATATGGTAAATACATACCCTGAAGATCAATTTGTATGTATTGATGCATTAACTTATGCAGGCAATCTAGAAACACTAGAGCCCATTATGAATAAATCTAATTTTAAGTTTGTTCATGAAAATATTTGTAATAGAGATGCTGTATTCAAATTATTTGAAGAAGAACGATTTGATTATGTAGTTAATTTTGCTGCAGAGTCTCATGTTGATAGATCAATTGAAAATCCAGGGATTTTCTTACAAACAAACATTATTGGTACTCAAACATTAATGGATGCATGTAGAAAATATGGAATAAAAAGATATCATCAAGTATCTACAGATGAAGTATATGGTGATTTACCTTTAGATAGACCGGATTTATTTTTTACTGAAAATACTCCAATCCATACATCTAGTCCATATAGCGCCTCAAAAGCTTCAGCTGATTTACTTGTACAAGCATATCATAGAACATTTGGACTTCCTATTACAATATCAAGATGTTCAAATAATTATGGACCATATCATTTTCCAGAAAAATTAATTCCTTTAATTATTAAGAAAGCATTAGCAAATGAACCACTTCCTATTTATGGCAATGGAGCAAATATTCGTGATTGGTTACATGTATATGATCATTGTACGGCTATTGACTTAATTGTAAGAAAAGGCCGTGATGGCGAAGTATATAATGTTGGTGGACATAACGAAAGAACTAACCTTGAGGTTGTTAAGGTTATTCTTAAAGAATTAGGCAAACCTGAATCTTTAATTACTTATGTTAAAGATAGAGCTGGTCATGATTTAAGATATGCCATGGATCCAACTAAATTAATGACTGAACTTGGATGGAAGCCTAAATATACATTTGAAACGGGTATAGGGCCAACTATAAAATGGAATCTTGAACATCAAGATTGGATTCATAATATTGAATCTGGTGAATACTTAAAATGGATGGAAAGATATAGTAAGTAGGTATAAGTATGATATCAATTATTTGTCCAGTAACTAATAATGAAATTTTAAAAATGTTGTTGAATTCAATTAAAAAACAGGACTATACCAATTATGAACTGATTATTTTAGATTCTAAAGAATTAAATTTTAAGAGTGCATCACAAACATTAAATTATGGAGTATCAAAAGCATCTGGAGATATTTTATTATTTTGTCATCAAGACATAGAATTTTTAGAAACAAATGCATTATCAAAAATTGTTGAATATTCAAGCAAATATGATTTTGGAATTGCTGGAGTTGCAGGCAGAAAAGCATCTGATGATGGATGTTTTACAAGTGTAATTATGGGGAAAGATAGAATTGCTGGTGGAAAATACTATTTGAATGAGATTGTAGAAACTGATACACTGGATGAATGTATGTTCATCATAAAAAAAAATAAATTTAATGGATTTGAAGATTTAGGTGATACTTGGCACTTTTATTCCGTAGAATACAGCCTAAGATGTAAGAAAAACAGGCAAAAGGTTTTATTATTTCCAATTCACATTTATCATTTATCTCCGGGATATTCTTTGAACTATAATTATTATGATACGCTGTATAAAGTCGGGAAAAAGTATAAGAAAGATTTTAATATTATTGCTTCTCCATGTTGTTATGTTAAAAATGATGCTTTTTTATATTTTAGATGTTTATATAAAAAAATAAAACTATTCTTAAAAAAAATATTAAAAATCGGAGTAAATAATAAATGAATTATTCGGTGTTTGGAAAAAAAACAATTAAAGATATATTAAAAGTATTATTTAGTAATGTTGTAAAACTTTTTGCAGGAATTCTTGTTGGGTTTTTAATTCCTAAAATTTTAGGTCTTACAGATTATGCTTATTATAAAACATTTCAATTATATGCAACATATGTAGGTATATTCCATTTTGGTATTGTTGATGGGATTTATTTAAAGTATGGTGGTATAAAATTTGAAAATATTGATAAAAATGCTTTTAAATATTATTCTAAAATTTTATTTTTTCTTGAAATTATAATAACATTGATTGGTGCTTTTATAGCTTTGAAATTTTTGAAAAATGAATATAAATTTATTTTTTTAATGATATCTGTATATATTTTTTGTTACAATATAACAGGATACTTCCAAACAATTTCGCAAATAACTGAAAGATTTGATGAACTATCAATTAGAAACATAATACAATCATGTTTAAACGTGATTTCTGTGATAGTTTTGTGGATTTTGTCCAAAAATGAAATTCAAGTTAATTATAGATTATATACTTCAATTTTTGTGTTTATTCAATTTTTATTATCTATTTGGTACATAATAACATATAGATCGATATCATTTTTTAATATAAAAAATAAAGGTAATAGAAAGGAAATATTTTATTTTATAAAAGTTGGGTTACCATTGCTTATTTCTAATTTATGTTTACTAATTTTTTTAAATTTAGATCGTCAATTTGTAAATGTTTTATATCCTATTGAAAAATTTCCAAATACATATGCTACTTATGCGTTTGCATATAATTTGCTAACTTTGATTACTACAGCTACCTCAGCAATTTCAATAGTACTTTATCCATCATTAAAAAGAACAAAAGAAGAAGAAGTTAACTCCTCTTACAATAAGTATGTAACTATTATAATTTCTATTGTTTTTATATGTTTATTAGTGTATTACCCATTATGTTGGTTTATTAATTGGTTTTTGCCAAAATATGTTGATTCATTAATAATATTTAGAATTATTTTACCAGGTCTAATTTTATCATCTATTGTGACAATAATAAATCATAATTATTTTAAAATTTTGAATAAAAATATTATTTTTTTTATGATAAGTATTGTGATATTGGTAGTTGGTTTTATGGCAAACTTTTTAGCATATATATTAGTAAAAGAACCTTATTCTATTTCAATTGCATCAGTTATTGTTTTACTATTGTGGTATTTTATTACAACTATTTATTTTGTAGTTAAATATAAAGTAAAATGGATAAAAAATTTTATATTTGTAATTGTATCCATATTATCCTTTTATTTAATTACAATTATAGATAATGTATATCTTGGATTTTTACTTCAAGTAATAATATCATTTATTATTGTTTATATTTTTAATTTTAAAAATGTTAATGATTTTTTTAGAAAGTAAGCGTGTAATATAGAGCGTTAGTAAAAAAATAAAGCCATAAACCTAAAAAAGGCTATGGCAACACTAAAGTCCTGACCAAATCAGGATTTTAAATTTTATTTTTGAATTTTTAATGTATTTGACAATTCTTTAGGATATGGTAATAATTTTCTTAACGTATCATAATTACCGAAATCAGATTCAGTATATGAAGCTAATTGATTAAATACATACTTTAAATATTTTTCCACATTAAGATTGTTGAACTTAGTTGTTTCAACAAAGCTTAATAGTATAGCAGAAGCTTCAGTTCCAACGGCATTAAAGCAGAATAATGAATTTTTACGCATTATAACATTATTTTTGGCTTGACGTTCGCTTCGATTATTATCAATGTCAATCCTTCCATCCAAGCAATAGTAAAAAAGATTTGTAAAATTATTAAAACTATAATTTAAAGCCTCGGCCATCTTACTTTTTTCAGAAAGATTTTAATTTGAGCTCACAAGATACATTTTTTTCTGTTCTAACGTGTATTTCATCGTTCCTTTCAATTTAAATTATATTTAAAAAGGAATACTAATTAAATCCGTAATATTTTACCCGGTTACTGTCGTATTATCAAAAAAATATAATCTTTATTGTTTTAAATATGATTATAGCTGTTTTATATTCGATTGCGCTAAATAAAAAAATTATCATATTAATAAAAAGCAAAAAATTAGTTATTGATATATTATGCTTTAAGAAAATCGCTAGTATATGCTTATTTTATAAGCTTTTATATCATCTCCGTTTTTTGTAGGATAAAAAGTACGGTTTGGTATTGTTCTGAGTTGGGAGGCAACTTGGATGAATGCAATATCGTGTTTTTGGACTGCGGGAATTATTAAAAAATATAAAAAACTTTATATGATTTTGATACTCTTGATAATATTATTATGTTGCAAAGAGCGTTTACTTTATAACTCTTATTGAAGGTTAGTTTAAAATGGATAAAGTTGATGATTGTTGAAGGAGTAGTTTAATATTGACGATATATGATTATATCGCCTTTATAATTTTCACAAAAAATTTGTTTTGATCCATCTAAATAAATATATTTGTTATTATAATGTATAGTTTCAAAATCAATTGATGTAATTGAATTCGAATAATAAGTAAATCCTATATCAGCATTAAGTGTTAAATTAATTTTACCCCAAATAGTGCTAAATTTTATAAAATTATAAATGTTATTTGAAAAAATTAGGGTTCCGGATTTAAAGTTGTATTCTATTAATTTAAAGCAGTTATTTGAAATTGATATTTTATTTGTTTTTTCGTGATTTATTTTTAGAATATTTATTTTGCTATTGTTTATATTTGATATCCAACAAATGTATGTAAAATTTGATTCTAAAGTGTTTAAGTTACAATTTGAAATTTTAGTATCACCAACTTTTCCATTAATTATTAATTCATTAGCAACTATATTTGTAACTGTTACAATAGAATTTATTGTTTCTATTTGTATTAAATTATAATCTAATTTATTATCAAGTATAATTTTCAAATTTTTATTTGAATTGTTATAGTTAAGTGCTAATTTATTATCGATTATTGAATAATTTAGTGGTGCAATTGCTTTTTCATCCTGTGATGTTTCTACAATTGAAAATTTATCTCCAGATGTAATTTCAATATCACCAACTCTCCAATTAATCTCAATATCAGTAATACTATCATTTAATTTATATGAATATTCAGTTTCCGTGTAATTGTTATTTTTACATGAAGTAAGTATTAAAATAAAACTTAATATAAAAAATATAAAATAAAATTTTCTTTTCATTGAAATATCATTCTTTCTTTAAAAGTTAAAAATCTAAAAAGATAATAACATATAAAATTAAATATGTCACTAAGAATATAATTGAAAATATGTAAAATCAATCATACTTTCAATTATATTTTTTTTATGGTATAATCAATACTGTTCAAAATATAAAATAAAATTGAGGAATTAATCATGAGAATTTTACATATACCAAACTATTATAATCCCCATATTGGAGGAATTGAAACAGTTGCTGAAGATATTGTTAATTCCCTTAAAGATAAACATGAACAAAGAGTAATTTGCTTTAAAGATTCTAAAGGGACAGTAACTGAAAACGTAAATGGAGTTTTAGTAACTAGAGTTAGCTGTATAGCTAAGGTTGCTAGTCAATCAATTGCTCCTGGATATAAAAAAGAATTAAAAAGAATTATGAATGAATTTAAACCAGAGGTTGTAATTTTTCATTATCCTAATCCTTTTGTGGCTGCATTTTTAAGAAAATACTTAAAAAGAAATTTTAAATTTGTATTATATTGGCATTTGGATATTGTTAAGCAAAAAGTTTTAGGTAAACTTTTTAATCCTCAAACAAAAGCTTTATTAGAACGAGCCGATATTGTTGTTTCTACAAGTCCAAATTATGTTGAAGGATCAAAGTGGTTAACTAAGTATAAATATAAGACAACTGTTATTCCTTGCTGCGTTAGTGATGATATTGATAACATCAGTGAAGATGTTTTAGTAAAATCCAATCAAATTAAAGAAGAAAATAAAAATAAAACGATTGTTTTTGCTTTAGGTCGTCATGTTGAATATAAAGGAATAATTCATTTAGTAAATGCATCTAAGTATTTAGATGATTCTTTTAGAATTTATATTGCTGGTAAGGGACCTCTTACAGAATCACTAATAGAAACGGCTAAAGATGATAAAAAAATAATATTCTTAGGAAGAGTAGAACAAGTTGATTTAAAAGCGTATTTAAATGCATGTGATATATTTGCATTTCCATCAATAACTAAGAATGAAGCTTTTGGTATTGCTCTTGCAGAGGCTTTAGCTTTAGGAAAAGCTTCTGTTACATTTACAATCCCAGGCTCTGGTGTTAACTATGTAAGTGTTAATAAAAAAACAGGAATTGAAGTACCTAATATGGATGATAAGGCTTTTGCTGATGCATTAATTAAACTTCAGCATGATGAAAGCTTAAGACATCAATATGAAATTGCTGCGAAAGAAAGATGCAATAATTTGTTTAGATATAATGAATTTAAAGAAAATATAAATAAAATGATTGAGGAGCTATAATATGAAGCATGTAGTTATATTTAATGATCATTGGTGTAGTGGTGGCGTTGAGTCATTATGGACAAATTTAATAAAAAATATAACTACTGATGAGTTTGATTTTACTATTTTAGCTACTCAAAAAGAAACTGATATTTATGATGATATTCTTAATGAGCATAATGTAAATATTATAACTATTTTAGATAAGATTATATCAAATCCGATTATAAGAACTAAAAAAAATATCAAAGGATTTAAGAATAAAATCAAAGAACTTAACCCTGATATATTACATATAAATTCATGTAATGCTTCAGGCTTAAAATTAGCTCATATTGCTAAGAAATGTGGAATTAAACATGTTATTGTACATTCCCATAATACTTTAATTGAAGCTGATAAGCTAAAGTTAAAGCTTTTAGCTCATAAAATATGGCAACATAAATATTTATCAGCACCTGATGCATATTTTGGATGTTCAACTGAATCATTAGAATTTATGTTTAATACTAAAAAAGGGTATTTATTAAAAAATGGTGTTGATTTATCTAAATTTAAATTTGAAGAAGAATATCGGAATGAAATTAGAGGTAAATTTAATTTAAGACCAGATGATTATGTAATTGGTCATGTAGGTAGATTTTGTAATCAAAAAAATCATAAATTTTTAATTGATATTTTTAATAACTATTTAAAAACTAATAATGGATATTTAATGCTTGTAGGTGAAGGAGAATTAAGAGAAGAAATAGAAGAATATGTTGATTCTTTAGGAATAAAGAATCATATTATATTTGCCGGTACAACAAGTGAGGTCTATAAATATTATAGTGCTTTTGATTTGTTTGTATTACCTTCTCTTCATGAAGGTTTACCTGTTGTTGCAATTGAAGCTCAAGCAACTGGTCTTCCTGTAATTATGGCAGATACAATTACGCAAGAAGCTAAAATTACTACAAATGTTTCTTACCTACCTTTATCAGATATGGATTTATGGGTATCTGGGATTAATCAATATAAAAATATTGAAAGAAAAGATACTAAAGAAGAAATAACAGCTTCTGGTTTTGACATTAAAGCTTCAGCCTCTAATTTAATTAAATTCTATCAGAATATGTAGGGAGGTAATATATTGAGTACATTTATTTATATGAGTGGAATGGTCCTATATGGACTTTTTACCTTTATATTAGAATATCATTCTAAGAATAAAGAAAAGTATAGTGTAGTTAAATATCGAATAATATATGTATTATTATTTATACTATCGATATTACCTCTTACTTTAATATCAGGATTAAGATATAATGTAGGAACAGATTATAACCATACATATGCTCCCCATTTTATTGATAAGAATTGGGATTATTCAGAATTTTTATTTATATGGGTTAATCAATTTTTAAGATTATTTACATCAAATCCGGTAATATTGTTTTTGTTTATGGCAACAGTTACGCATACCTTTTTACAACTTGCTATTACAAGAATATCACCAAGATGGTGGTTTTCAGCCGTTTTAGTTGTATGTATTAATTTCTTTTCTGTTTCTTTGAATCAGTCAAGGCAAATGATGTCGGTTGCGATATATGCTTATGCATTTACATTCATACATGAACATAAATTAGTTAAATATTTAATTTTTGCTATATTAGCCGGATTATTCCACTATGGATGTTTAATTTTGATTCCAGTATATTTTATATTCAATTTTAAATTTGTTAAAAAGTATTATTTAGGAATATTTATTGTAACTTTGTTATTGGTTCCAGCTATGTGCTTGTGTTTTAAACAAGTTATTCTACACACAAAATATGAATACTATTTTACAAATCCTAATTATTACACAAATCAATCAATTGAAGCATATTTTATTGCATCGTTAATAGTAGAAGGATTTGCAATTTTATGGGCAGATAATTTAATTAAAAAATATGGTGATTTAGCAATAGGATTAATTTTATTAAATGGAATTGCTTTATGTATTGGTTTTGCAAGCTTTTTTATTAAAATAAATGAGCTTACAGCAAGAATATATTTGTTATTTTCGTTTGGACAAATATTTTTAATTCCTATGATAGTTGAATCAGAAGGTAATTATTGGATGAAATGGTATATTGTTATAGCATTAGTATCGACGGTCACATTATCATCATCATATGTTATCTATAGGCAATTACATCACGAGATTTTTCCATATCGTTGGATTTTTAATAAGTAAGGAGGAATAAAAAATGTACATTTATTTGATTTCTGCATTAATTACGGGAATATTTTTGTATTTTTCAGAATTTTTTTATAAAAGAAAAAAAGAAAATTCCAAAAATTATTATTTGTACATTTTTTTCTTTGTACTTGCAATTATTCCTTATTTTTTTGTATCAGGCTTTAGATATGGAGTTGGTACGGATTATTTCTATACTTACTTTCCAAGATTTTATCAGATAATGGGAGGTAGTAATGGTTACACAGAATTTTTATTTACAGGGTTAAATAAATTTATTTTGTTATTTACAGATGAAGCACAATGGTTATTTATTATTACCTCCTTTATTTTTGTATTATTTATGATGTTATCAATTAAAAAAATGACTCATCATTGGTATATTGGAGGAATTTTATTATTACTTTCAAATGTTTATCTGATTTCACTAAGTAATGTTCGACAATATTTAGCTATTTCAATTGGAATATATGCTTTAAGCTTTGCTTGTGATAGAAAATATATCCAGTTGATTGTTCTTGGAACGCTTTCGGTATTATTTCATTATACGGCAGTATGTATGATTCCAATATACATCATTGGACTCGTTTCAAAGTTTCCTAAATTTAAAAAATATGCTTTTTTCTTTTTAATTGTTATAATTGCTTTAAGCCCAACCTATATTCCTCTTACAAAAGCAATCTTAAAAAATACACGTTATATTAAATATTTTGAAATAACTGGGGTTCCTCGTCCATTATATTTTTATTTAATTCCTTCGGGAATTGCTTTGCTTATAGCTTTGGTTTTCTATAAAAAGGTAAGTAGTTATAATCAATATACTTTTACTTTACTTGTATGTTTGACTTTAGCAACTATAATTGGAATTTTATCAATTTTTAATCCAATTGTAGAAACAATGTCTCGAGCATGTAACTGGTATTACTGGTCAATAATTTTTATTGTACCAATGTTTTTAGATTTATTTAAACAAAAATGGATAGGGATACTGATTACAATTAGTTTAATTTTAATTATAAGTAGTTCTACATATTACTTAATTGTTGTCTTAGGACATCATGAGGTTTTACCATATCGTTTTTTCTTTTGGAAAGATCATTTTATATATTAAGACTAAGGAGAATTTTTATGTTAACATTATATTGCATGACTCATAAAGTTGTTGAAGATAGAAGAATACCTAAGGATAGGACAATGATGCTTGTAGGGGCGTATAATAAGGATATTGATAGATCTGATTATATTAAAGATGATCTTAAAGATAATATATCTAACTTAAATTCAAGCTTTTGTGAGCTTACCGGTTTGTATTCAATTTGGAAAAATGATACAAAGTCTGATTATGTGGGACTTGAACATTATCGTAGGTTATTTTCCAAAAGAAAAATCAATATTTTCAATTATAAGGTTATTAAAAAAAATAAAATAGAAAAATATCTTGAATCTTATGATATTATTTTACCGGTAAAGCATTGTTGGCCACATGAAGTAAATCTTATAGACCAATATAAGCATGAACAAGTACCCTCTGACATTGAAGCCTTAGAGGTACTTATTCATGAGGATTTTCCTCAATATGTAGATGCTTTTAACAAGGTAATGTACAATAATAATTGGGCTTATAATTATAATATGTTTGTGTGTAAAAAGAGTCTAATTGATGAGTATTGTTCATTCTTGTTTGATGTTTTATTTAAACTTAAGGATAGAATTAATATAAACGATGGAAGAGATAACTATCAAGCAAGAGTCTTTGGCTTTTTATCAGAAAGATTATTTAATGTTTGGATTGCGTATAAAGGAAATTTAAAAATAAAAGAGCTTGAGGTCGCAACCTTAGGAGACAAGCCTTTATATGATTTGAAAAGAAGGATATATCGCTTATTCAAATGGCATAAGGCTCGTAAAGAACTAAAGAAGAGGGGATAATATGTTAACTTTTTTAATAATGGCTGGCGGAAAAGGTGAAAGATTTTTTCCTCTTTCAACTAAAGAAAGACCAAAACAGTTATTAAAGGTGTTTAGTGATAAATCATTAATTGAATTAACCTATGAAAGAATATTACCTATGGTAGATAGTGCCAAGCAAATTTTTGTATCTACTAATGAACTGCAGGTTAAAGCTTTAAAAGAGGAATTAAAAGATATACCAGAAGAAAATATTATAATAGAACCAGCATTTAGGGATACGGCAAGTGCGATTGCTTATGGTTCATATATTATTTCAAAATATTATGATAATCCAACAATCTGTGTTTTAGCATCAGATCATTTAATTTCTGATGGTGATAATTTTAGAAATACAATCAAAATCGCAACAGATTGTGCTTTAAATGGTAATATTGTAACATTAGGTATTAAACCAACATATCCTGAGGTAGGATATGGTTATATTGAGGTAAAAGAAACCAAAATAAACACTCCTGTTGAGGTTCTGGCATTTAAAGAAAAACCTAGTTATGAAATTGCTCAAAAATATTACGAAAGTGGAAATTATTTATGGAATAGTGGAATGTTTATTTTTAACTATAATGTAATAAAAAATGCTTTTTCATTATATTCTCCTAAGCATTTAGAAGTATTAAGTAAAATGAATATTTCTAAAAATGAAGGAATTAAAACAGCTAAGGATATAAGTAGTATTTTTGAAGAATTCCCTAAAATATCAATCGATTATGCAATTATGGAGCATGCTAAAAATTTGTATTGTATTCCTTCAAATTTTGATTGGTCTGATGTTGGATCATATAAAGCGTTTGATGATTTATTTTCACATGATTTAGATGGAAATGTAATTAGGAATGCTAAAACGATGCTAATTGATTCTCATAATAATATAATAATTTGTGATGGAATAACACAAAAGATTAATTTAATTGGAATTTGTGATAAAATAATAGTATCTACAAAAAATAATTTGTTGATATGCAATAAGGATAGGATGCAGGAAATAAAGAAACTTCTAATGTAGGAGGTAAGGTCATGATTTTATTTTTAAAACCATATTTTGAACCTAAAGTATGGGCTGGAACGGAATTAAATAAAATATATGATTGTAAGCATGGAACTGGTGAAGCTTGGATTGTATCGGGCTATGCTCAAAAGTCATCAATTATAAATAATGGACCATATAAAGGAAAAACATTGCGATATTTATGGCGTGAGCACCCAGAGCTATTTGGAAGTATTGCCTATGAAGAGCCAGAATTCCCTGTATTAATTAAGCTAATATCATCCTCAGAGGATTTATCAATTCAGGTTCATCCTGATGACGAGTATGCACTAAAAAATGAAAATTCGTTAGGTAAATTTGAATGTTGGTATGTATTGGATGGAAATGAAGCTAAAACTGTTACTTTAGGAACTAAGGTAAAAAACAAGTTTGAACTTGAAAGTCTAATCAAACAAAAACTTTATAATGAATTTTTATATGAACAAGCAATTAATCCTGGTGATTTAGTTATTGTTAATCCTGGCACAGTTCATGCACTTCATAAAAATTCATTTGTTCTTGAAATACAAGAATCATCAGATGTAACCTACAGACTTTATGATTATGATAGAATACCTAAAAGAGATCTTCATATTGATAAATCAATGGATGTTATTAAATATAATGATCCTAGCAATAATATATTCTCATTTAAGGAAAATTCAACATTTAAAAATAAACATTTTAATGTTTATCGCTTAGAGGTTGATGGTGTTTGTGAATATGAAAATAAAGGATTTGAAATTTTTTATGTATTAGATGGTGAGGGTATAGTAGATGGTAAAAAGATCCACCAAGGAGATACATTCATTTTTACTTCGGAAAAAGAGAATGTTACCTTCAGTGGTCATTTATCTTTAATAGGTGTATTACCTAAAATAAGGGAGACAAGAAAGCTAATGAGAAAAACAGCGTTAATTACGGGAGCCACCTCGCAAGATGGCTTATACATGATTGAGTTTTTGCTTAAGAAAAATTATGAAATACATTTGTTACTTGAGTCAAAGGCTGATTATGAAAATAAATATTTGAAAAAATATTTTGAAAATGAAGATTTATATGAAAAAAGAATTTTTGTTAGTATTGGTAATTTAACTGATTCTACCGTTATTTCTAAAATAATTGAAAAAATAAAACCAGATGAAATATATAATTATGCATCTCAATCACATATTAATTTATCATATGATATTCCTGAATATACCACTAATGTAAATGCTTTAGGTATTTTAAGAATATTAGATGCAGTAAAGCAATTAGAATTAAACACTAAGATTTTTAATTTATCATCTTGTTATTTATTTGATGGTAAGATTGTACCTCAAAATGAAAAAACACCGATGAATCCATTAAGTCCATATGCAGTTTCAAAGTTGTATAGTTATTATATTGTAAAATCATATCGTGAAAATTACGGAATGTATGCAGTTAATGGTGTATTCTATAATCAAGAATCTCCATATAGAAAAAATGGATATGTTTCTAAAAAAATCATTGAAGGTGTAAAGAGAATTTCTAAGGGACAAGACTATGTTCTTCATTTAGGCAATTTAAATGCAGAACGTGAATGGGGCTTTGCTAAAGATTATGTTTATGCTTCATACCTAATGCTTGAGCAAGATAATCCTAAGGATTATGTTGTTGGTACAGGTGTAACTTATTCAATAAAAGATTTTGCTAAAGAAGCGTTTAAATTAATTGGTGTTGAACTGTTGTTTAAAGGCGAAGGATTAGATGAGGTAGGCTATGATGCTAAAACCGGTAAGGTATATATTGTAGTTGATTCTAAATTTATCAGACTAAATGAACCAAAAACGTTATGTAGTGATGCATCATTATTTGAACATGATATGAATTTTAAAATTAGAAATGACCTTCCTGTTCTAATTAAGCAAATGTACGAGGAAAGCGAATGAAAAAATTAATAATATTGTTATTAGCATTATTGGGGATATTAATCGGTTGTAGTCATGAAGAAATATTAGAATATAATATGTTTTATCGATATGAAAATAATGAATATATTGATATTAATTTTTATAAAAATGGTTCCGAAGAAAATGCTAATGATATTTTATGTCTTATTGATTACTGGAATACAATGCTTGACCATGAGCATGTTAACGATACTAAGAATAATCTTGCAGCTTTAAATGTTAATAAATATGCAACCTTAGATGCAAAATTAGTTGAACTTATTGAATATACGATTGATTTAAGCACATCATATAAGGTTGTAAATCCTTTGTATGGTACATTAAAGGATTTATGGGATTTACATATGATAACGGAAGAATTGCCCACTGAAAATGAATGTTTAACGCAAATAGAAGTATCACTTTCAACACGAGTTGCAATTAATGACAATGATGTTCATTTACTTGGTGATGGACTAATAGATTTAGACTACATAAAAAAAGGTTTTATCGGAGAAAAAATTAAGGAATATTTGATATCAAAAGGAATTGACCGTTATGTTATAAATTATAATGCTGATTTAGTTCTTTATGGAAAAAATAAAAATGGTGGTTCTTTTGAAACTAGTTTTTATGGAATGAAAAATGGAACTTATAATTTGAGTGATATAACTTTAGCAAGAGTGACGGCAGACAATAATTGTTTTTACACTAAAGATGGAAGACGTTGGGCTGACATCCCCTCTTTTGTGACGGGAGTGCCTAATGATACTTTTGAAACATTATTTGTTCTAGGTGATGATGCTTTAAAGAATTCAATATTGGCTTATGCTTATTATAGTCTTGAGGTAGAAAATGTTAAATTAGATGAAGAAAAAAGTAACATTATGTTTGCCGGATATAGAGATAAGAATTTAGTATATCGGTCAGTAAGATTAGAAAATTTACTTGTAGATGAAAGGTGATTATTATGTACGATTATTTAATAGTTGGAGCAGGCTTATATGGTGCAGTGTGTGCTCATGAGCTTGCAAGAAAAGAAAAAAAAGTTCTTGTAATTGATAAAAGAAATCATATTGCCGGAAATATATATACCGAAAATGTCGAGGGAATAAACGTTCATAAATATGGAGCTCATATTTTCCACACATCTGACAAAATTGTATGGGATTATGTAAATCAATTTGCTGAATTTAATAATTATATTAATCAGCCTGTAGCTAGATATAAAAATGAATGCTATAATCTTCCCTTTAATATGAATACTTTTACTAAGCTTTGGTCTGATGTGTTTACACCAGAAGAGGCTATGAAACGTATTGAAGATGAGAAGAAGGCTTATAACGTTGAAAATCCTAAAAATCTTGAGGACCAAGCAATTAATCTTGTTGGGCCAACAATTTATGAAAAGCTAGTAAAAGGATATACTGCCAAGCAATGGGGACGTCCTTGTCGAGAGCTTCCGGCATTTATTATTAAAAGATTACCAGTAAGATTTACTTTTGATAATAATTATTTTAATGATCGTTATCAAGGAATTCCTATTGGTGGATATACTAAAATGATTGAAAAAATGCTCAGTGGTATTGAGGTTAGATTAAATTGTGATTATTTTAAAAATAAAGAAGAACTTGATAATATTGCAAATAAAATAATCTACACAGGACCAATTGATGAATACTATAATTACTCATTAGGTAATTTGGAATATCGTTCAATTCGTTTTGAAACAGAAATTTTAAATACTAATAATTATCAAGGAAATGCGGTTATAAATTACACGGATTATGATGTTCCTTATACACGTATTATTGAGCATAAGCATTTTGAATTTGATATAACATCACCTAAAACAGTTATCTCAAAAGAATTTTCATCAACCTGGAAATTAGGTGATGAGCCTTATTATCCGGTTAATAATGATAGAAATAATGAATTATATAGAAAGTATAAAGAATTATCACAGCATGAAAATAAGGTTTTCTTTGGTGGTAGACTTGGAGGCTATAAGTATTATGATATGGATGATACTATAATGGCCGCCTTTGAATTTTTAAAAAATGTAAAGTAGGTTTAAAATGGAAACGGAAAAAAGCACAAAATCAAACATAAAAAAGAATTATTTTTATAATATGATGGCAAAACTTATTATGCTTTTAGTACCAATTTTAGTTACGCCTTATTTATCAAGAAAATTGGGCGCAGACGGAAATGGAAGATTAAGCTATATTGCCTCAATTGTTTCCTATTTTGTGCTTTTGGCCAATATAGGAATAGAAACTTATGGTCAAAGAATTATTGCAGTTCACCAAAATGATAAGGGATATTTAAAAAAGATAACCTTAGAAATTGGTATTTTAAGAATATTACTTACAATTTTTTCTCTTGCTTTATATTATGTTATTTTTGTTATAATTTATCAAAAAAATCAAGTGCTTTATGCACTTTATGGAATCACGCTTTTAATGACAGCATTTGATTTCAGTTGGTTTTTCCAAGGAATAGAAGATTTTAAAATTTTGGCATTATCTAATATGATATCAAGAATTACTTATATCCCTTTAATATTTATAATGGTTCATGACCAAAGTGATATAAAAATAGCGGCTATTTTAACAATTCTTTCTACTGCTGTTCCTTATGTTTTATGCTTGCCCAAAATGCTGTCCTTTTTTAAAGGTGTTAAAATGCCATCTAAGCTTCATCCCTTTGATCATTTTAAGCCCTGTATGGTTTATTTTATACCAACTATAGCAATTCAAATATACACAGTTCTTGATAAAACGATGATAGGTCTTATTACAAAATCTGATTTTGAAAACGGTTATTATGAACAAGCCGAGAAAATTGTTAAATTACCTCTTACGGTTATAACAAGCTTAAATATTGTAATGAGGTCACGTATATCATATTATTATTCAATGGGACGAATAGGTGATATTAAATTATTAATGAATAAATCATGTCATTTTACAATGTGTATGTCAATTCCTATTTGCTTAGGATTATGTGCTGTTGCAAGCAATTTTATTCCTATTTATTTAGGTGAAGGTTATGAAAAATGTATAACTTTACTTTATGTTTTTTCACCAATTATAATTATTATAAGTCTTAGTAATTTTTTGGGTACACATTACTATACACCATTTGATTTACAAAAGACTAGTAATAGATTTTTAATTATTGGTGCATTAATTAATCTTGTTTTAAATAGCTTTTTGATTTATTTCCTTAAATCAATTGGAGCCGCAATTGCTTCCGTAGTTGCGGAAGGTGTAATAACCTGTTTATATATTTATTTTTCAAGAAAAATATTTGAACCAATTAATTTTATAAAAATAGGGTATAAATATATTATCTCTGGTTTATTTATGTTTGCTGCAGTATTTATATTTAATACTTTATGGCTATATAGTGATTTTTCAAAATTTAAAGCTATTTCATATCTGGTTTTAGAAATTGGTATAGGAATTATTATTTATTTTGGATTACTATATATTTTAAAAGACAGCTTTGTTTTTGATTCAACTAAAAAAGTTTTAAATAAACTAAAAAGAAGGTAGGGATTAAAATGAATTTAGAAGAAGAAATTATATGTGATTTTAAAGTTACTGAAAAAAGAAAAAGAATATGGCAATGTCAACTTGAAATGGTTAAATTGGTTAATTTAATTTGTAAAGAAAATAATTTAAAATGCGTAGCCGCTGGGGGCACTTTAATTGGTGCAATTAGGCATAATGGATATATACCATGGGATGATGATATTGATTTAATGATGCCAAGAGATGACTATGAAAATTTTTTAAAAGTAGCTCCTAGTTATCTAGATAACACTAAATATTTCTTGCAAACAAACGATACAGAAAGAATGTACTATAATGGACATGCTCAAATCAGAAATAATGAAACTACATGTCTAACAAAAAATATGTTTAATGACTTAAAATTAGGAAAGAATTGTGGAATTTGGATTGATATATTCCCTTATGATTATGTTGATGGCGTAAAACAAACTCGTAAAATAAAAATTTTACGTTCACTTTCTTATTCAAAAGCTACCAAAGATTATGGTAGGGGAATTAAAGGGATAGTAAAAAAAATTATTGTTTTATTATTATGTCCAACAAAAGCCTCATGTGAAAGAAAAATTAAGAAAATAAAGCAGCTTGCAATGTCTTCTAGAAAAAAAGACTTTGTTGGTCTTATTACTTTTATGCCTGGATATGAAAAAAATGTTTGGAAATCTGACTGGTTTGATGAAACTACAATGCATAAGTTTGAAGATATTGAAATAATGATTCCGGTTAAATATGATGAAGTATTGAGGCAAGAATATAATAATTATATGACTATTCCTACTGTCAAAGGTGAAAATATTCATGGTGAGTGTTATTTTGATTTAAATAAATCATATAAAGAATATCGGAATATAGATAAGAAAGAGTTTGAAAAGCTTTTTGAACAAATTGATTATTAAGAGGTAGATTATGAAATACTATGTTAATGAAAATATTAAAAATACAGTTAGAGTTTTTCCAAGACAAAAAAGATATAATTGCTTAAGATATGATATGAATGAAAATCCCGAAGGACTTCCTAAAGATTTTGTTGATAGTGTTCTTAAGGAAATTACACCAGAATTTTTAGCGATATATCCAGAGCCTGATAAATTTTTAAATAAGTATGCAAACTTTATAGGAGCTCAATACGAAAACGTTGTTGCTACAAATGGATCAGATATGGCTATTAGATATATTCTTGAAACGTTTGGAGAAACTGGCAAAAGTGTTGTAACGGTATCGCCATCATTTGAAATGTATTGGGTAAATTGCAATATTTTAGGATTAAAGCATAAACCTGTAGCGTATAATGATGATTTAACAATTAATATAGAAAATATTATTAATGCTATCGATTTAGATACAAGAGTTGTCGTTTTGCTTAACCCTAATAATCCTGTTGGCAATGTTTATACAGAAGAAGAATTTAGACTTGTACTTAAAAGAACGCAAGAGGTTGGTGCTATTTTGGTTGTAGATGAAGCATATCACTATTTTTATAAAAATACATTTATTGATTATGCTTTAAAGGAACCAAATGTAATTGTGTTAAGAACATTCTCAAAAATGTTTTCAATAGCAGCATGTCGCTTAGGCGTTGCAATAAGCAATCCTCAAATTATTGATTATATAAAGCGTGGTAAGTTAACATTTGACGTAAACTCTATCGCGTTATTATTTGGAGAAAGATTATTAGATCATCCAGAGGTTTATAAAGAATTAATTCAAATTCAAGATGAAGGTAAAGCCTATATTTTAGCTAATTTAAAAGAAAATGGTTATGAATGTAGAGATTGCAGAGGAAATTTTATTTTTATAAAGCCTAAGCATGATGCTTTAATGGTTGTGAAGCAATTAGAAGAACAATATAATGTTTTAGTACATGGATATTCTAATGCATTATTAAAAAATTACATCAGAGTATCAACAGGATCTATAAAATCAATGGAAAAATTTTTAAAATATTTTTATTTAGTTGATAATAAATAAAAGGAGGCTATCCTTTATGGTGAAAGTAATAACATATGGTACATATGACCATTTACATCAAGGACATATTAATCTTCTAAAGCGAGCTAAAGCTTTAGGTGATTATTTAATCGTTGGTGTTACGACTGAAAATTTTGATATTAATCGTGGTAAAATCAATGTTGAGCAAAGCCTTATGGAAAGAATTGAGGCTGTAAAATCTTTAGGAATTGCCGATGAGGTTTTTCCTGAAGAATATATGGGCCAAAAAATTGATGATATTAAGCGTTATGGAGTTGATATCTTCACTGTTGGTTCTGATTGGGAAGGTCATTTTGATTATTTAAATGAATATTGTAAAGTTGTTTATTTGCCACGTACTGAAGGTATTTCAAGTACTCAAATAAGAAAAAGTATTGAATATAAATTAGGTGCTATTGGGACTGATATAACTATTAATAAGTTTAAGGAAAATGCTAAATATGTTAATGGTTTAGTTTTTAATTCAACTTATTTTGATGAAACACCTTTCTTTGATTTTTCAAACATTGATAAAGTTGTTTCTTCATATGATGAGCTTTTAAAGGAAAATGATATTATTTATGTCGCAACAAGACCGGAAAAAAGATATGATATCATAAAAAAAGCTTTATGTAATGGTAAGCATGTTATTAGTGAATCGCCAATTGCTTTATCAAAAGATGAATGTGAAGAATTATTTTCACTTGCTAGGAAAAATAATCTCGTGCTATTTGATTCAATAAAAACTGCATTTTTATTGTCATTTTCAAGACTAATTTTATTAATTAAAGGTGGAATAATAGGCGATGTAAAAGCAATAGATGCAACTTGTACAAGTCTTGAATTTAAAGAATGGATGAAGCAAACTAGCTTTTGTAATAGTATTACAGAATGGATTTCAATAGGGCTTTTACCTGTATTTAAAATTTTAGGTCTTAAATATCATAATATTTATTCAAAATCCTATGATGTTGATGGAATAAAAGGTGGATATTCTAAAATTAATATTGAATATGATAATGCATGCGCAACACTATCACTTGGTATAGGCGTAAAATCGGAAAGTGATATGAGAATATCTGGTACAAAAGGATATATTTATATTCCATCTCCATGGTGGAAATCTGAATATTTTGAAACACGTTTTGAAAATAAAAATCAAAATAAACCATATTATTATCAATCAGATGGAGAAGGAATAAGAATGGAGCTTGTGCATTTAGTTAATTGTATAAAGAAAAATATGAAAAATTATTATGTTGAAGAAGAAATTACACTAGCAGTAACAAGTACGATACAAGAGATTCTTAAGTAGGTGCAATATGATGAAAATTTTAAATAAATATGAAAATGCAGTTAAAACCTTTTTTGAAAGCAAATATTTTTTAGGATTAATAAGTATTTTAACAATTTTAAATTTTAGCTTTAATATTGGTATGTGGACCTATATTGAAGTAGGAATAATATTAAGTTTGATGATGTTATTTAAATCAAGATTTAATTATTTGCCAAGTATTGTTATTTTCATACTTGGTGGTGGTTTATCTAAAGTGCCAAATTTTAAAAGTTTTAGTTTTGTTTTAGCGTGTATTGTTGGGGTAATATTGATTGCTACATTATTTTATTTTATTTACTGCAAAAGAAAAGAAGTTTTATGTATAACTATTTCAAATAGTTTTATTATTACGACTATTTTACTTGCTATTTCAATGCTTTTAAGTATGATTACATCAGTAAAACCATTAACAACATTAGCGGCAACTGGTGGATTTTTAATTAATTTGCTTGTAATGTATTTTGTATTGCTAACCGTAAAGATTACAGATGATTCAAAAGAAGAATTAGCTAATAGCTTTGTAGCTATATTTTATGTGATTTTCATAATGGTTGTTATTCATTTTTTTAAATTACTTCCAAATCATGCATTTAAAGATTTATTTTTTGATAAAAAGTTATTTCATTTAGGATGGGATTATAGTAATCATTATTGTGCAATGATGAATATAAGCTTTATCTTTGCATGCTATATTCTAATAACAAAATGGTACGAATTAACTTGGTATCAAAAGCTTTATTTTATTTTTCCACTTATTGGAACAACTCTAGTAAGTATTTTACTTTCATCAAGAGGGTCACTACTAGGTCTTATTGGAAGTGTTGGTGCAGCTTTTATCTTGATAATCATAAAAAATCGTAAAAATAAAAAGTTTGTTATAACGATGTGTGGTATAGCAATTGTTGGAGTATGCATTCTTGCCACATTATATTTTACTGGTGTATTTGATTTGTTTGGTGATAAAAGAGCTGATGGTGATAATCATTTAAATGGTAGACAAGAATTATGGCCAGTTGCATGGAGACATTTTAAGGAAAATTGGTTGCTTGGGACAGGCTATGGAACTCAAAGAATATTTATTTTAAGTGAAACACCACAAATTGTATATAATTATCATAATTATTTTTTTCAAATATCAACTGCTGGTATTATAGGTGTTATTTGCTTTCTAGTTTATTTAGTGAATATTGGATGGCATTGTATTAAAAGAATTGATTGGTATTTGATTGTATTTGTTTCAATTCTTGCTACATTTATGATAAGTGGATTTGTAGATACATTATTTTTTTCAAATAAGATGATGCCATTATTTTCAATTTGCCTATGTTATATGGATTTAAAACCAAAAGAATTAGCAATTCAAGACAAATGGATTTACAAATTAAGTTTATAAAAATTAGTAGGTGAGTTATGAAAAAAATTACATTTCAATATTAAATGTTTTAGCCTGCATAGGCGTTGTTATTTTACACACATTTGAAACGGGCTACACATCTGATGCAAATTTTGTATTTGAAGTGCTAATAAGAGCTATTGCATATTGTGCTGTTCCCGTGTTTTTTATGATAACTGGTGCGACATTAATTGATTATAGGGAAAGATATGACACTAAAACTTTTTTTAAGAAAAGGCTTTTAAAGGTAATCATACCTTTAATTATATGGTCAATAATCTATTTTATTATAAACTTCTTTAAAGGAAAATTTAGCATTAATGATTTATCTTTTAAATTTGTTTTTGAATATTTTTTTCTTGTAAAAACTAATCCAATCTTTTGGTTTTTCGTGGTAATAATTGGAATATATCTTGCAATACCTGTAATCTCTTTAATCCCTCAAGAAACTAGAAGAAAAGCTTTTTTATATATAATAATTATTACATTTGTTTTTAATCAATTTTTACCAGATTTGTTATATCATTTAAATTTGAATTATAATTATGATTTAAAGTTTCCTCTTACGTACAGTGGATGGATCTCATTTATATTCATTGGATATTATATTGATAAATATGAAATAGTAAAAAAACATAGAGTGATTATATATGTATTAGGTATTATAGGATTTTTAACAATGGTAGTACCAACTATATTTATTTCATATCATAAAAACGAAAGTTGTAGTTGGTTTGATGAATATTATGATGCACCTTGTGTACTTTATAGTGCTAGTGTTTTTTTGTTTTTTAAAAGCAAGATAAATAATAATCAGATTGTGACGAAAATAATGCCATTCTTTAATTTTGTTGCTCCCACAACTTTAGGAATTTATGTGCTTCATATTGCTATAAGAGATTTTTTAAGGTATTTTTATACATATTCTTATTTTGGTATGAATTTAGTACTAACACTGAGCATATTGACAATATGCTTCATAGTGGTTAAAATTGTACAAAAAATTCCAGGATTAAGGCATATTTTCCCATAGTAAACTAATATATGAGGAAATTGAAAGTATTTATATTTATTAATTTTTGTATTATAAACGTCAAGGTGAAAACATTGACACATTATAATAAATAATGTATAATTTAAACATATTTTAGCATAAGAAAGAGGTATTTATTATGGCTGAGCAAGTACAAGAAGAAGAGGGCATAACCTTAGGACAAATTTTTAAGGCAATGTTTTTTAATAAAATTAGATTTTTAATAGTATCAGTTGCTACATTTGTTGTATTATTATTAGGAATTTTGGTTGTATATAATCCAGCTAAAAAAACATATGTTGCAAAGTTTAAATATTCTGATATTAATATTGCAAACGGACATTATTCAAATGGAAAAACATTTAATACACTTGATTTGATTAATTTAATGGAAGAAGTCAAGCAAACAAATCTTGAAAAATATTCAGTTATCGATGTTGATAATATTATTGCTAAAAATGGGGTATCAATTACAGAGGATATTATGGTTAAGAAGACGGATACAACTGATTCTGCAAAGGATGAAAAAGAGTATATAACCTCGCATTATACTTTAACATGCAATGCAAAATTGTTCCCTGATTATAAGATTGCTAAGAGTTTTATGACTGATTTAATTAGTTATCCAGTTGCAAAGAGTAATTCTTTAGCTAATAGTATTGTATTTGATGAAAATTTAAAATTGTTTGAATCATCTAATATTTATTCAACTCAGATAAGCTATTTATCAAGTCAAAAAGATTATATTTTAGAAGGCTATAATTCTTTAATTGCATCTTATGGAGATGTCGCTTATAATAATGTAAATCTTTCAAGTAAAATTAAAGAAATTGAATTATTTTTTGAAAATAATAAATTGGAATTATTAAGTGACGAAATTACAAAGAACGGATATGTTAAGAACTTAAGTGCATATCAAAATAACTTAGAAACTCAAAGATATAATTTAGTTCTTGAATCTCAATATAATGAGAAGAAATTAGTAGAACTTAAGGCTCAAAGAGATGCGTTGATTGAAAAAGCATCAAAAGATTCTTCTTTACAAACTCTTGATTTATCAACATACAATGACTCAATAATAACTTTAACTCAAAGAAATATTGACATTGAAAAAGAAGTTGAAATACTTGATAAATATTTAGAATCTTCTTCGCCAACAAAAGCTGATGGTTCACCTAATGAAAATTACTATGACGACAAAAAAAGGGAAGTATTTGAAGCTAAATTAAAAGAATTTAAGTTACAATTAGAAACTTATACAGCTGAATACAAAGCTTGTTATTTAGATTGTATTCAAGATTATAATATTTATTATAATGATGCTGCAAAAGTTGTAAGTGATGGTGGTTTAAGTACTGTTATGACTTTAGCAGTATCAGTTCTTGCTGGTTTTGTTGTCGCATGTGTAGTTAATTTAATTGTTGATCGTAAAATTCTTTCTAAAGAATATATTGAAGAAGAAAAAAAATTAAAACAAATCAATAATTAAAAGGGCTGTGAAGCCCTTTAAGCATATAAGGAGAAAAATTATGGCAAGTAAACAAATTGGAAATTTTAATTTTATTGAAACATCAATTAAAGATGTTGTGATTATTGAACCTAAAAAATATGGCGATAATCGTGGATATTTTATGGAAACATATAAGAAATCAGATTTTAAGGCAGCTGGTCTTGATTATAATTTTGTTCAAGATAATCAGTCAAAATCAAAAGCTGGTGTTTTAAGAGGACTTCATTTTCAAAAGACTTATCCTCAAGCAAAGCTTGTAAGATGTATTGAAGGAGAAGTTTTTGATGTATGTGTTGATCTTAGAAAAGGTTCTCCTACATATGGAAAATGGGAAGGTGTAATTTTATCAGCTGAAAAAGGAAATCAGTTTATGATTCCTAGAGGCTTTGCCCATGGTTTTGTTGTATTATCAGAAACTGCAACTTTCTGTTATAAATGTGATGAATTGTATCATCCAGAGGACGAAGGTGGAATTATGTGGAATGATCCAGAAGTTGGAGTTGAATGGCCATATAAGGGAGAACCACTATTATCTGAAAAGGATAAAAAACATCCATCATTAAAAGAAGCTAAAATTGAATTTTAATTTAAGGAACCAATTAGGGTCCTTTTAAAATGTATGATTTAATATAGTAATCATTTCCATTACTTGATTTAAATTACATATTATGCTACAATTAGACAGCATCTACTAAGTTATGCCTTTATTATAAATATATATTATATAAAGGCTTATTTTTATGTATTGAGATTTTAAAGGTAGTTACCAAGAGGAATTAATTATGTCAAGAAAGTTGCGTATTTTATTTCCATATGTTGAAGCAGGCACAGGTCATATCATGCCAATGAAGGCTTTTGTTTTGGAATTTAGAAAAAAATATGGAAATGAATTTGATATTATTGAAACAGATTTCTTCAAAGAAAAAAAAGATAAAGAATTAATGTCTTATGAAGAATGGTTTTGTAATAAAGTTAGAAAATTTGCTGCCAGTCCCATAAAAGGCAGAATTTCAACTATAATAGATAGACTTTTACCAATTAAATTAGTAAGCTGGTATATGATGAAATTTAGCCATAAAAATGTTTATTATAAAGCTATAGAACAAATGGAATCATATCATGCAGACATTGTTTTTTCTACTCATTGGGCTACAAACTATTACGCAAGGAAATGTCATAATAAACCATATAGTATTATTTATTGTCCCGATTGTGACTTTTGTCATGCTTTTTCTTATGATAGTGATTTAGCTATTATTGGAAATAAGCAAGGATATGATAAGGCATTAAAGAAAAAATATCGTTTTAATAAAGATAATTTAAAGCTATCGACCTTTTTAATCCGCAATGAGGTATTTTCAATTTCCTTAGATAAATATCTAAATAGACAAAGCTTAGGGCTTCCTAAGGATAATTTTACAATCTGCTTTATGGAAGGCGGCTATGGTATTGGTAAAATGGAAGCTTTATGCAATATTTTAGTTAAAGAAGAAAGAAAGCTAACTATAATAGCTGCTTGTGGAAAGAACGAAGAACTATATAATAAATTTTGTAATTTAAAGGTAAATGAAAATATTACCTTCATTCCTCTTCCAATGACCGAAAAGGTCTTAAATTATATTGCATCCTGCGATTTATTTATTGGTAAGGGTGGCAATTCCATTGCCGAACCTACTTTTTTTGGACATGCTTCTATCATAAGTACATTATCTACAGGTATTGAAAAAACAATTGCTAGGTATTATGAAAAAGTAGTTGGAAGTGCAATTATATGTACTAATGTTAAAAAAATTATAAAATATATCCATATGTTTAGTGAAAATCCAGAATTATTAAAAAAATATGAAATGAATGCTTTAAAAGATCATAAGCGCTATGGGGCAGAACCATGCGTTAATCTTGTATATGAAGAAATAAAAAAATGGGAGGCACATTAAAATGCTTGATTTATCAATAACAAATTATTTAAATATTGTTAATTATGTTTTCTTAGGAATATTTACTTTTCTATCACTTTTAGTCCTACATTTTATTATTGTAAGCATTGTTGGCTTATTTTGTAATAAAAAATATCCAACAAGTGCTAAAAAAGGAAGATACGGATGTATTATTCCTGCTAGAAATGAAGAAAACACAGTTGCTGATTTGATTAAAAGCATTAGAAAATCAGATTATCCTCAGGATAAACTAGACATTTTCGTTGTTGCCCACAACTGTACAGATAAAACAGCCGAAGTAGCACGTGCTGCTGGTGCGATTGTATATGAGTATAATAATCCAAATGAATGTACAATGGGATTTGCTTTTAAAGCCTTATTTAAGTTTATTGAAAAAAATTATAATACACAATCTTATGATGGATTTTTCTTGTTTAATGCCGATAATATTGTAGCTGAAAATTATTTTACGAAAATGAATGATGCTTTTAATTTCTACGATGGAAAATATATTATTACATCATTTAGAAATTCTCGTAATTTTAATTCAAATGTTATGGCTGGCTTATATGGTGTATATTTTGCAATCGGCTCTCGTTTTGAATCACTAGGAAGAACAGTTTTAGGTATTTCTACACGTGTTCAAGGAACCGGCTACGTTGTAAATAGTAAGCTTGTAGCTGATGGTTGGAAATATACAACTTTAACCGAAGACTGGGAATTATCTGCTGATCAGGTACTCGCAGGCAATAAGATTAAATTTTGTAATGAAGCTGTATTTTATGATGAACAACCAACTAAATTTAAAATTATGTGGCGTCAAAGAGTTAGATGGAGTAGAGGACATTTACTTGTTTTCTTCACACGTGTTAAGGATTTATTTAAAAGCTTATTCAAACATAATAAAAAGAATGGTTTTTCACTATATGATACAATGATTAATTGTTCTCCTTATACAATTGCGGTAATGTTTGCTTGGTTTGCTAAAATAATATGCTTATTATGTGCTCCTCTAGCTGATTTATCAATGCCTATTTGGAAAGTATATAAACAAGTATTTATTGGAAATAACGTGACTGGTAATATATTTGCTTTTGACTTAAATAGTTTTTCTTTTATAAATAATGGTTATTTATTTCATGCAATAAGAACGCTTATATTTAGTTATACTTCAACGGTTATTATGGCAATAATTCTATTTATTGCCGAACATAAGCGCATTGGTAAGATGAACTTTTTCCTTAAGGTAGCAATCTGTTTATTATGGCCATTATTCGTCTTTATTCAATTTCCAATTGATTTACAAGCTTTATTTGCTAAGAATTTAGGTTGGAAACCAATTCCACATGGCGATAAAAAAAGTATGCAAGCTTAAGATGTTATTTAAAAATTAATAATGTATTTATAAAAATAATAACTAATTAATTGGAGTGTAAAGCTCCAATTTTTTTTGGTTCTCTAAATTAATTGGTGTAGGTTTTAGTTTTAAACTATAAACAAATTGGTGTGGGAACTATAAACAAATCAGTGTAGTCTAAACTATAAAATAATAAGTGAATATTCCAATGTTTTAGAGCCATCAATATTTTCTTTTTGAGCCACTCGTATT